>ENA-OPSR01000443-OPSR01000443.1-human-gut-metagenome-genome-assembly--contig:-NODE-443-length-17529-cov-6.642269_pt1 | contig 17529 bp, 19 predicted proteins | sample MGYA00241459_ERZ501910 | MGnify/ENA primary metagenome ERZ501910 (study PRJEB25962, sample SAMEA2042504) | human gut metagenome | biome: human gut; feature: human-associated habitat; material: faeces...
CGGTTGCACCGGACGGAAAAGAGCCGGCGATAGAAAAGGTCATAGCAATGATTGCATTGAATGTTAATAATAGAATGTATAATTGAGGTGCTTCGGCATCTCTTTTTTAGTATTCTTTAAAAGAGTCGTATTAGGTGTTTGTAAAAAGTAACACCTTAGTGTCTGAAAGGTTACATTTCTGTCCGAAATCTTGAAATTCCTGAAAATTTAATATATAATATTAAATGGTTAACTGTAACGAAGAAGAATTATAAGATGAAGAGGTGTTACTGATGAAGATATGCTATAACAAACTTCAAAAACTTATGATTGACAATCAAATGAAAAGACAGGATTTAATGCGTGCAGCCGAAATTACATCATACGCTGCAACGAAGATAAATAAGAATGAGCCAGTATCTCTTGAAGTACTGATGAGGATATGTCAGGTATTTCACTGTGACATCGGAGATATATGCGAAGTCATTTTAGATGAAGATTAAAACACGGAGGTAATTATAGATGGCAAGGGCTGCTAAACCAAAGAAAGAAATATCAATGGAAGAAGCACTTTGGAAAAGTGCTGATAAACTGAGAGGTTCTGTTGAGCCTGCGGAGTATAAGCACGTTGTTCTGAGTTTATTCTTCCTTAAATTTGCCAGTGACAAGTTTGAGGAATGCCGTAATAAGATTATTGCTACACACGGCGAAAAGTATGCGGATATGAAACCGTTTTATACTCAGGAAAATGTATTCTATCTTCCTGAAGAAAGCCGTTGGAAATACATTATTGAAAACGCAAAACAGGACGATATTGCCCTGAAGATAGATACAGCACTTTATACGATTGAAAAGAACAACCCGGCACTGAAAGGTGCTTTGCCGGATAACTATTACTCCCGCTTACATATTGATACGGCAAAGTTGGCTTCTTTGCTTGATGAAATCAATCGTATCAACACTGATGATAAAGAGAACGACATTATAGGTCGTGTATATGAGTATTTCCTTAGTAAGTTCGCTCTTGCAGAAGGAAAAGGTAAAGGAGAGTTCTACACACCAAAGTGTATTGTAAACCTGATTGCCGAAATGCTTGAGCCTTACGATGGAATACTTTATGACCCTTGTTGCGGTTCGGGTGGTATGTTTGTTCAGTCCATCAAGTTCGTAGAAGCACACAGCGGTAATAAAAAGAAAGTGTCTATTTACGGTCAGGAATACACAAATACCACTTTCAAACTGGCAAAAATGAACTTAGCTATCCGTGGTATTTCTGCAAATCTTGGAGAGATGGCAGCCAATACATTTACCAACGACCAACACAAAGACCTTAAAGCAGATTTCATTATGGCAAACCCACCTTTCAATCAGAAGCAGTGGAGAGCCGAGAATGAGCTTGTAGACGACCCTCGTTGGAATGGATATGAAGTTCCACCAACAAGCAACGCAAACTATGGTTGGATACTGAATATTGTTTCTAAACTTTCACAAAACGGTGTGGCAGGTTTCCTGCTTGCCAATGGTGCATTATCTGATGATGGTACAGAGCTGAAAATCAGGCAGCAGCTTATAGAAAATCACTTGGTAGAAGCGATTATTATTCTTCCGAGAAACCTTTTCTACACCACTGACATCAGCGTTACCCTTTGGGTACTCAATAAGAATAAAAAGGCTCGTGTTGTGGAACAGAACGGAAAGCTCAAACGCTATCGTGACCGAGAAGATGAAATACTCTTTATGGATTTACGACAGATGGGCAGTCCTTATGAGAAGAAGTACATTGAATTGACAGAGGAAGATAGAGCCAAAGTTACAAGTGTATATCATAACTGGCAGCAGGAAGGCTATGAGGAAACTTATGAGAATGTGCCGGAGTTTTGCTATTCTGCTTCTTTTGAAGAAGTAAAAGAAAAAGGATTTACTCTTGTACCAAGCAGATATATTGAGTTTGTCAACCGTGATGAGAACATCGACTTTGATACAAAAATGAAGTCATTGCAGGGAGAACTCAAAGAACTTCTTGTTCAAGAGGAAAAATCCAAATCAGATTTGCTTGCTGTATTTAAGGAGTTGGGATATGAAATCGAATTATGATATTTTAGGAAACCATATCCGACTGATTGATACTCGGAACAGAGAAAGCATAACAGACAGAGTTTTGGGAATTAACATAGACAAGTTCTTTATGCCGTCGGTTGCAAATGTCATTGGTACGGATTTGAGTAAATATAAACTGATAACAAAAGGAAAGTTTGCATGTAATCCAATGCATGTTGGTCGTGATGAACGACTTCCGGTTGCATTGTATGATGAAGAAAAACCTGCTATTGTTTCTCCGGCATATTTTATGTTTGAGGTAATAGATAACAGCATTTTGAATGAAGATTATCTGATGATGTGGTTTCGCAGACCGGAGTTTGACCGTATTTGTTGGTTACATACTGACGGAAGTGTACGTGGTGGGATTACTTGGGACGATATTTGCAGACTAGAATTGCCTATTCCGCCTATTGAAAACCAGCTTGAAATAGTGAACAGTTATAAGGCAATTACGGAGAGAATTGCTTTAAAGCAGAAGATAAATGATAATTTAGTGGCGGTTGGCACAGCTTCTATCCAAAAGAATGTCGGCAGAGGTGCATTGATAAATCTGACCGAGCCAGAAATGGATAGACTGACTTTGCCTGATGATTTTGAAATTCAAACCGTATCTGAATTTTGTAGAGAAACAAAATCTGGTTCTACTCCATCTCGTACCAACAACGAATATTGGGAGAACGGAACGATTTCTTGGGTAAAATCAGGCGAAGTCCATAATAATATTACGCTTCAAACGGAAGAATACATCACTCCATTAGGGTTGAGTGAGAGTTCCACAAAACTGCTTCCAAAGGACACAGTTTTAATGGCGATGTATGGCGTTACCGCTGGAGAAGTTGGTTATCTTGCTATTGAAGCAACGACCAACCAAGCTATTTGTGGTATGATTTGCAATTCAAAAGCTGATGCAGCATACTTGTACTTCTCACTAATTCAGAGCCAAGCGGCAATAAGCAGACTTTCTAATGGTGGAGCCCAAGATAACCTCAGTAAGAACTTCATTGATAACATAAAAATTGTTGTTCCTTCGTCTGAGTTTATTGAAGAACTGAATCTTACTGCAATAGTTGAGCAAATGACCTTAAACACAAAGGAAATCGCTCTACTTGAAGAACTGCAAGCCACAGCTTTGGCTCAGTTATCAAGCCACTAAATTATCATTTACAATAGAACTCCCATCAGTGGCGGGAGTTAAAACAAGGGACTGCCACTGGTAGTCGTTCTCTTAAAAAAGAAAAGGAGAATTGACTATGAAACAGAACCTAATCACTGATGTTATTCAAGGAATGTTACCTTATCTGAATAACGCACAGACAGAAAGATTGCAAGAGGTGTTGCAGTATACACTTTTTGATTATGAGGTAACAAAGAAAAAAAAGATGAGGAACTTTCAGAACAGAATTTAGTAGAATCTTTCCTATCGGCAAAGCGTATTGAAGGCTGTTCTGAGAAAACTCTGAAATACTATAATGCAACGATACAGTCAATGCTTGATGGTATTGGAAAGAGTATCAAATATATCGTAACTGACGACATTCGTTGTTATTTGACAGAGTATCAAGCAAAGAAAAAATCAAGTAAAGTTACGATAGATAATATAAGACGAATACTTTCCAGTTTTTTCTCTTGGCTTGAGGACGAGGATTATATTTTGAAAAGTCCGGTCAGGCGAATACATAAGGTTAAGACCGGAACAAACATTAAGGAAACTTATTCAGATGAAGCACTTGAATTGATGAGAGATAATTGCACAGAACTCAGGGACTTGGCGATGATTGATATGCTTGCTTCAACGGGGATGCGTGTCGGAGAAATGGTGTTGCTAAATCGTGAGGATATAGACTTTAACGAAAGAGAATGTGTGGTTTTCGGCAAAGGCGATAAGGAGCGAATAGTATATTTTGATGCAAGAACAAAAATACATTTGCAGAATTACTTAAATAGCCGAAAGGACGACAATCCAGCACTTTTTGTTTCATTACAATCTCCGTATAATCGAATGAATATCGGAGGTATTGAAGTGAGATTACGACAGCTTGGAAAACGCTTGGGATTAAATAAGGTACACCCTCATAAATTCAGGCGAACACTTGCAACAATGGCAATAGACAAAGGAATGCCAATAGAGCAGCTTCAGCAGCTCTTGGGGCATAGAAGAATAGATACGACATTGCAATATGCAATGGTCAAGCAGAGCAATGTGAAAATTGCTCATAGAAAATACATTGGTTAAGGTGGTAGGAATGGAAAAAGGATATAAGATATTAGGCAATTACATTCGACTTGTGGACGAGCGTAATAAGAATTTAGCCGTAACAAAGTTGCTTGGCGTAAGTATAAGTAAAAAATTTATTCCTTCAATCGCAAATATTGTAGGAACTGATTTATCGAATTATAAGATAGTCAGAACGGGACAGTTTGCATACGGACCCGTTACTTCACGAAATGGAGAGAAAATTTCTATTGCTTATTTAGATGAAGAAGATTGTATCATTTCAAGCTCTTATACAGTTTTTGAAGTTGAAAATAAAGAGGAACTTGACCCTGAATATCTTATGCTTTGGTTCAGCCGACCAGAATTTGACCGTTATGCAAGGTATAAGTCACACGGAAGCGTAAGAGAGATTTTCGATTGGAATGAGCTTTGTATGGTGGAACTTCCAGTACCAGATATTGAAAAGCAGAGAAAAATAGTGAAAGCCTACAAGACGATAACCGATAGAATAGATTTGAAACAGAAGATAAATGATAATTTAGCGGCTTGACATTGTTGTAAGAATTATTTTCTGCAATTCTTGCAGTTTTTCTATTTCAGAAAGATTTTCTTCTTTGCAATAAATAAGGCTCATAACCTTTTGGGAGAAAGATTTCTGTAATTCAAGTGGTGGAATTGCTATTCCATAAGCATGAACATCGTTTCGATTTAATGTAGGAACTGCACTACCACCAACAAAGCCATCATAATTTAGATTTTTGAGCAAATAAAATACCCACAACGGTTCTGCTTCATAAATTTGTTTTACATAGAGCGATGTGTTATGTGTCCAACAGTTGCAAAGGTACAATCTTGGGTTGCCAATATTGCCGCTTCGTCCCATTACAATAACAGGAGCTTCAGCAGTAAATTCATCATGATACCCAATTGTTCCGGTTGAACCTGCAACGGGATATTTACCACCAGTCATTTCAGTTCGAGGTAAATCATGCCCCCTTTGTAGTTGCAACACATCGCCAACAGTGCCTTGTTTCCAAGAAGATTTATCTGAGTTGGACTCAAAATATTTTTGATACAATGTTTGAGCAGTATCGTCTAAATTATCATTTACAAGGAGGAACCTATGTCATTAGCAGATATAATTCAGATTATAATCGGAGTATTGTCACTGGTGGCAACAATAGCAGTTTCTTTTTTGATTTATTGGTTGCAATCACGACATGAAAAGGAAATACAGAAATTGCAATGCGAAAAGGAACGTATAGCATTGCAAGAAAAAGCTCGACTTTTTCTAATTGATAATCAAGAGGAAAGAGATTATTTGCCGTGGTGTATTATAGCAGCTAATCTATATCCGCTTGAAAAGCATACAAGGAAAATTTATTCGGAATACTGCCGGTGTTCTGAAGAATTACAAAATGAGATATTAAATCAAGCCGGATATAAGATTAAACAATTTACGGGAAAGTATTGGTTACAGGGATGTATAGATAAACTTCAGCAAGATATAGAGAAATATAATTTGGGAAGGGATTATTTGTATGATGGAGCAAAATATTTTCATCGAAGCTATGATAGATACCGAGAATTAGAATGGAACGGCACTCCTAATATCTTTGAACCTATAAACAAAGAAAATCGTCTGATGATGATTTTGAATGTGGCTCAAATATCTATTGGAGAGTATATTGATGAATATTTCTATTATTTCGTAGATAAAAAAATGGATTTTGATAAGGAAACACCTATACCTCCGATTGATTATGTATGGGAATATCAAAGTCTAGCACACACAAGAGAAGAAACCGTTTGTATGTGGATGATGGAACTTGTTGAGAATATAGCAACAATTATAAATAATAAGTTTGGCGAAGATGTTGATTGTCAGTTTTTCTTAGAGTATACCGACGCACAAGCAGAAACTTATGAAGATAAATATTATGAAACAGTACAAGCACTTTATAATGCTTATTATACAAGTGTAGTTGCATCATAATTTGATGCAGAATACCAAAGGAGTGAACGCAATGGCAAATTTTAATGAACACGCATTGGAAATGTCAATAATGGAGTTGTTCAAAGACGAGGGGTACACCTATGTCAGTGGCGACCAGATACACAGAGAAAGGACGGAGGTTCTGCTTACGGACGACCTGAAGCAATACCTCTATAATCGCTATGCGAAAGATGGTATCACACCGAGTGAGGTGGATAGTGTCATTCTAATGCTGCGTAATATTTCCGGTACAATTTATGAAGCAAACAAAGCTGTATTTAAGTTGCTCTGCGATGGATTTATTCTTAACCGTGAGGATAGAACGCAGAAAGACCTCTATATTGAACTTATTGATTTCGACACTCCCGAAAACAATATTTTCAAAGCGGTTAATCAGTTTGAAATTGAAGGCGTAAATAATCAGTTGCGTATTCCTGATGGCATTGTGTTCGTAAATGGTATTCCTGTTGTTGTTCTTGAATTTAAGAGTGCAGTACAAGAGAATACGACCATAATGGACGCATATAAGCAACTTACAATCCGTTACCGTAGAGATATTCCAGAGATTTTCAAATACAATGCGTTTGTTGTTATCAGTGATGGAGCAAATAATAAATATGGTTCTTTCTTCAGCCCATATGATTTCTTCTATGCGTGGAGAAAGATAAACTCAGACGATAAAGAACTGGACGGTATCAATTCTCTTGTAACAATGATAAAAGGACTTTTCCGAAAAGACCGTTTGCTTGAAGTTATTAAAGATTTTATTTATTTTCCGGATAACTCAGATAAGGATTTGAAGATAGTGTGTCGTTATCCACAGTTCTTTGCGGCAAATAAATTGTATGAGAATATCAAGGCTCATCTTCGCCCCGAAGGAGATGGTAAAGGTGGTACATACTTTGGAGCGACAGGCTGCGGCAAGAGTTATACAATGCTTTTTCTTACCCGTATGCTGATGAAAAGCAAATACTTTTCTTCTCCGACTATTCTTATTATTACGGACAGAACAGACCTTGACGACCAGCTTTCCAAACAGTTTGTAGGTTCAAAGAAATATATCGGGGATGAAACTGTTGTAAGTATTGAGTCCCGTGAGAAACTTCGTGAGGAGCTTCAAGGACGAGAGAGTGGCGGTGTTTATCTGACTACCATTCAGAAATTCACAGAGGATTTGCAGCTTCTTACAGACAGAACGAACGTTATTTGTATTTCTGATGAAGCACACAGAAGCCAAATCAATCTCGACCAAAAGGTTAAGATTACAGAGTCAGGTGTTCAGAAAACCTATGGCTTTGCCAAGTATTTGCACGACTCTTTACCAAATGCAACTTATGTTGGATTTACCGGAACTCCGGTTGATGGAACAATCGAAGTCTTTGGTGGTGTTGTAGACGCATATACAATGACGGAAGCTGTTAAGGACGGTATTACAGTTAATCTTGTTTACGATGGTCGTGCAGCTAAGGTTATGCTTAATCAGGACAAGGTAAGACAGATTGAAGAATATTATGCACAGTGTGAGCTTGAGGGAGCAAATGAACATCAAGTAGAAGAAAGCCAGAAGGCAGTTGCCAAAATGGAAGTTATTATTGGCGACCCTGACAGACTTCGTGCTGTTGCGGAGGACTTTATCAAACATTATGAAACCCGTGTGGCAGAAGGTGCAACTGTAGCAGGCAAAGCAATGTTTGTATGTTCCAACCGAAATATAGCATACGATTTCTATAAAATAGTAAAGGAACTCAGACCGGAATGGACAGAAAAGAAGATCTGTGATGACGGGGTTGTTCTGAGTGAAAAAGATAAAAAAGAGTTGAAGCCAATGGAAAAAATTAAGTTGGTTATGACTCGTAATAAAGATGATGAAAAAGACCTCTTTGATATGCTTGGCACAAAAGAGGATAGGAAAGAATTTGACCGTCAGTTCAAAAATCCGAAGTCAAACTTTAAGATTGCCATTGTTGTAGATATGTGGCTGACTGGTTTTGATGTGCCGGAACTTGATACGATTTACATTGATAAGCCTATTCAGCAGCATACCCTTATTCAGACGATTTCCCGTGTAAATCGTGTATGCGAGGGCAAGGATAAAGGCTTGATTGTTGACTACATAGGTATCAAAAAAAACATGAACACTGCCCTCAAGAAATATACGAATTTTGAGAGCGAAGAATTTGAAGGTGTGGAGCAGTCTATCACGATTGTAAAAGACCAGTTAGAAGTTCTTGGTCAGATGTTCCATAACTTCAACAGTAGTGATTTCTTCAACGGTTCTCCTACTGAACAGCTTGCCTGCCTGAATCGTGCAGTTGAGTATGTGCAGTTGTCTGAAGAACTGGAAAGAAGATTTATGGCAGCAGTCAAGAGAATGAAGCAGGCATTTAATCTTTGTAGTTCAAGTGAGAAATTCTCTGATGAAGATAAGGATTATATCCATTTTTATTGTGCTGTCCGTTCTATCCTTTTCAAGTTGACAAAAGGCGATGCACCGGATATTGAGCAGATGAACGCTCGTGTCCGCAAAATGCTTGAGGGTGCAATTCAGTCTGATGGCATTGAGGAATTATTTGAAACCGGAAAGCATATATCGGTGGACATTTTCAGCGATGAGTATATGGATAAGATAAATGCTATTCAGTTGCCGAATACGAAAATCAAGATACTTCAAAGACTTCTTTCTCAGGCGATTGACGAGTTTAAGAAAGTTAATAAAATTATGGGTGTGGAATTTGCAGACAGACTCAAGAAAGTTGTTGATGAGTATAATAACCGACGTCGTGATGAAGCGTATGCCAACGAAGTCCTTGATGATGTTGCGGAGCAGCTTGCACAGTTGTTGTCTGAACTGAAAACAGAAAAGAACTCCTTCAAGAATATGGGAATAGATTATGAGGAAAAAGCTTTCTATGATATTTTGAAAGCAGTTTCCAAGAAGTTTGAGTTTGAATATCCGGACGATAAAATGATTGAACTTTCCAAAAGGATAAAGCTGATTGTTGATGATAAGTCACGCTATACCGATTGGTCTGCCCGTGATGATATTAAGGCAAACTTGCAAGTGGATTTGATATTGCTGCTTGATGAGTTCGGCTATCCGCCAGTAACCATTGATGATGTTTACAAGGAAGTTCTTGAGCAGGCAGAGAACTTCAAGAAATATGCGAATTAAAAACTGATTGTATCAGGAGTAATTTTTAGAAGATAGAACTTAGAAGAGAAAGGAATTGGGTTATGTCAAAATTAAATGTTGACCAAAAAACAATAAAAGATTTATTTCAGAGTAAAAAATCGGACTTTTTAATACCAGATTATCAAAGACCTTATGCTTGGGGCGAAGCTGAATGCAGAACGCTTTGGGACGATATATTTTCATTTGCTATTCCCGATGAAGGAAAGACAGAATTTGATAGTAATAGCGAGTATTTCCTCGGTCCGATTGTAACTTTTAGAAATGAGGATAAATTAGAGGTTATTGATGGACAGCAGAGATTGACAACTCTTATGTTGCTTTTAAGAGCGTTCTATTCTAAGTTCGGTCATATGCAGGACAAGGCTTCTATATCAACAAAGCAGAACATTGAAAAGTGTTTATGGAAAACTGATGAATTTGGCGAGCCTGATATGTCACAGCTCAAGATAGACTCTGAGGTTGCTACTGATAATGATAAGGAAGAATTTCTTGAAATATTAAGAACAGGAATTGTCAATAAAGAAATGAAAAGCAAATACGCTTGCAACTTCAGATTCTTCCAGAATAATATTGATGAATTTTTGTCCAAATACCCTACTTACTTTGCTTATTTACCTACCCGTATTATGAATAACTGTATTCTCCTTCCGATTGAAGCTGAGTCGCAGGATACAGCGTTGCGTATTTTTTCAACGCTTAATGATAGAGGAAAGCCGCTGTCTGATGCGGATATTTTTAAGGCACAGTTTTATAAGCATTTTTCTAAATTGGGTAAAAAAGAAGAATTTATTGCTCAATGGAAAAAGCTCGAAGAACTTTGTGAGAGAATATTCCATCCGATTTCTGGTACACCGATGGACGAATTGTTTACACGATATATGTATTTTGTCCGTGCAAAAATGGGGATTGTATCATCTACAACAGAAGCTTTAAGAAAGTTTTATGAGAAAAATTCTTATGCCCTTTTGAAAGACACTAATACATTAACGGAATTGATTGTATTGGCTGAATTTTGGGAAGATGTTTCCAATCAAGATACCGAAAGATTTTCAAATAGAGTTTTGAAGCAATTTTTTGTATTGAACTATGCTCCAAACGGAATGTGGACATATTTTGTATCCGTATATTTTATGCAAAATAAAGATGATGAAGGTTTGCTTGATGATGAGAAGTTCTATACATTCTTGCAAAAGATAACTGGATTTATATGGACGTATGCTATTACAAATCCGGGCGTAAATGCACTTAGAACTCCAGTGTATGCTGAGATGGTAAATATCGTAAATGATAAGCCTGTTGAATTTTCAAAATACAAGTTCGATGCAGATACTATAAGAAGTATGTTTGATAATTTCAGCTTCAATAATGCACGTCCAATTACAAAAGCAATGATAGCTTGGTGGGCATATCAGAATGATAAACAGCCACTACTTTCACTTGAAACTACTTTTGAGATTGAACATATTTATGCTCGGAATAGAAACGAGAAAGAAAATTCATTAACAGATGCTCGAAATGTAGAGTCATTGGGCAATAAAGCATTACTTGAGAAAAGAATCAACATTCGTGCTTCTGATTATCGTTTTACGGATAAGAAGAAGTATTATGAGGGATTTACAAACAGTAAAGGTCAGATAAAAGAGGGAACAGGTGTTGTTGAACTTCTTGACCTGACGGCTACATCGGCTGATTTTACTGAGAAAGATATTATTTACCGATATAAAAAGATGATTGATTGCTTTATCAATTACTTGCAGAAAAACAGTTTGATTAAATAGTATTTTAGAAAGGTCGGGCTATGGAAACAAAGCCAAGGATTTTATATCTACAAAAGATTTTACTGGAAAGAACCGATGAAGAAAATCCACTTTCCACAACACAGTTAATTAGTATATTGAATGATGAATATGGAATATCTGCACATAGAACGACAGTCACAAAAGACATTGCAGCACTTCAGGAGTTTGGAATGGACATTGTTACTATCCATTCTACTCAGAGCAAATACTTTGTAGCCAGTCGTAAGTTTGAATTGCCGGAACTGAAACTGCTGATAGATGCAGTGGAGTCATCGAAGTTCATTACAAAAAAGAAAAGCGAAACTCTGATTGAGAAGATACATACGATGACCAGTCCGGGGCAGGTGGCAAAGCTGAAGCGTAATAACTATGTGGTCAATCGAATTAAGCCGGATAATGAGCAGATATATTATATCATCGACGCTATAAATGATGCCATCAATGCAGGTAAGCAGATTTCTTTTCAGTATTATGATTATACCGGATTGAAGAAAAAGGTTCTGAAGAACAAGGGCGAAGTGTATAAGCTCAGCCCGTATAAACTTCTCTGGTGTGGGGACTATTATTATGTTCTCGGATATTCAGAGAAGAAAAGCAAGGTTATCAATTTCAGGGTAGACCGTATTGCTTCCAAGCCGGAGATATTGGATAAAGATATTATTCCTATGCCGGATGATTTTGATATTGAGAATTACACAAAGGAAGTATTCTTTATGTTCTCAGGCGAGAAAGTGCTTGTAGATTTACGGTGTGATAACAGTCTGATGAAAACAATGGTTGACCGCTTCGGAGAAGATGTGACAACCCTTGCGTATGATATGACTTCTTTCAGGGTACAGACCGAAGTATCAGCCAGTCCGACTTTTTTCGGTTGGGTGTTTGGCTTTAATGGCAAGGTACAGATACTTGCACCGGAAAGCTTGAAAGAGCAATACAAACAAATGCTTACAAAAGCTACTGAAGATATGAAAGAGAATGAATAGTGTAGATTTGCATTTATGTGGATGGTCTGCATAAAGCGTAAAGTCAATATTAAAGAATGGAGAGGTGTTAGCAAATTGCGACACCTCTTTTCTTTTGCGAAAAACCTACTTGAAAAATTCTTCGTATCAGGTATAATAAAACTATCGAAAGCAAACTGCTTCCGATAGAAAAGAAAGTGAGGTGCAGGTATGAGAAGCAAGAGTCCTGAACTTATGAGTGAAATAAAAAAGTATATCGAGGATTATTACCTGCAAAACAGACAATCCCCATCGACTACAAAAATTGCTGAAGCTGTTGGCATTGCCAGAGGTACAGCATATAAATACTTAGTAGAGATGGCTGAGAAGAATATGATTGAGTATGACGGGCAGGAGATTCGTACCAATGTGACCCGTAAGTACAGTGGCGAACAGACACAGACACCGATTGTAGGTTCTATTCCTTGTGGCAGTCCTCAGTATGAGGAAGAAAATATTGAAGAATATGTATCACTTCCTACTGCCATTTTCGGCAAAGGAGATTTCTTCATATTAAGAGCAAGCGGTCAGTCTATGATTGAAGCAGGGATTGATGACGGCGACCTTGTGGTTGTTAAAAAGCAGGTAGAAGCCAATGATGGCGATATAGTAGTTGCCCTTGTGGATAATCAGAATACATTGAAACGCTACTTCCGAGATGATGAGAATAAGAAAATCATTCTCCACCCGGAAAATAAGAAGATGAAAGACATCATTGTAGATGAGTGCTGCATTCAGGGTGTGGCTTGCCACATCATCAAAGAACTATAACAGAGGACAGACGAATGAAAACACTTGAAGGAATTCGCTATCTAATCAATTTGGATAGTGCGGAAATACAACAGAACTTTGCCGGAGGAGTTGCACCGCCGGACAAGGTGGAGTCGGAGGTGGACACAACTTGAGTATTTATATGTCAAGAGCCGAGTTGGAAGAAATCAGCGAAGGCTTGATAACAGCTTATGCTAATAAGTTTAGCAATCGAGTGATTCAATCCATCGACATAGAACATTTCATTACAGAATTTCTTATGTTACGAATTGAATACGCTTCTTTCGCAGAAGATGATGCAGGTAGGATTGGTTTTCTGGCAGATGGAGCAACACCACTGCTGGTACATCAGGACGGAAAAATTATTCCCTTTGTTTTCCCGAAAGATACCATCGTACTTGACAAATTTCTTCTTGCCGAAAAGGAGCAGGGACGTCGCAGGTTTACAATGGCACACGAAGCGTCACATCATATCTTGAGCAAGATGTATGCAATGCCAAGTGAAGGACGCTTTCATGCAGAGTATGACAGTGAGCGTAGTTATTCCAAAGAGGAACTGGCTCAGATGTTTGCGTCTGTTGAGTGGCAGGCAGATACAATGGGGGCTTCGCTTCTTATGCCGAGAAGAATTATTGAAAATGCCTTGGCGAAATATAATCAGTCAAATCCGATAAAAGTTTATGGCGATAATACCATTACTTCAAAGGATAAAGCTGTTATCCGCAGAATGGCAGCTTATATCGGAGTATCTTATACAGCCTTGGTTATCAGATTGAGAGATATGGGGCTATTTGAGTATCACAATATCCTTGAGTACATTTCCAATGAGTTAAATCTAGGAGGTGTTTCACAATGAGGTTACAGACTCAGGTAGAACCTGAAATACAAAAAAGATTGCTTCTGTCAAGAGTAGAAGCAGAAAGTCTGAAAGAGCGTGATATTCTCTGCCCGACTTGCGGGTTCAGGATACAAAGAGTTTTTTCAGACGCAACCGGACATTTGAGTGTGAAGTGTCAGAAATGCAAGAATGTCCACATTTTAAATCTTGCTTACTTCCGAAGAATCCGTAGGAACGGATATGGCAGGAATTGCAGGCGATGAAGATTACAAGTAAATATCGAAACGATTTCTAATCGAGTAAGCGGAGATAAGCAATTTATTTGCTAAACTACCAAGCACCGTACGAAGCCGGATAAGTGAAGAATAGAAGTATTCTTTGCTGTCCAGATTCGACGGTGCTTTTTTTGTTGCTGTTTTATTCGATTATGCTTCGTGCAGTATTAGGTCTTTTCCCTTACTTGGGAAAGGACTTTTATGTTTTATAACGCATGGCAGTGCCAGATAGCTGAGTACCCGTAATCTCCGAATTTTGAAACTTATCAATTTTTCAAAATTCAAAGGAGATTACGGAAATGACAAACAAACTTACATTAACAGAACAAGAAGAATTATTTGCAAAGGATTGTAAACTGATAAATCTTAAATACGAATATAACGGTTATACCGGAGATGAAAAATGGGCGATTATTACGGAATTGTCTGTAAAAGAGCTTTGGGAGAAGTATCCCCTTGTTATAGAAAGATATTCTCCGTTTGTTCATCTTTCCATTGCACAGGGAGAGGTAATTGACGATGCAAACCGAAATGAGGACAAGTATGCAAAGAGAAGCAGTCGCACACTTGACTGCTATGGATATGACGATGAAATGTCATCACAGTTCCATAAAGAACTTGCCATTATGTTTGACGACCCGTTTGAAAGAGCAGAGGAAGAAAGACTTGAACTGGAAAGAGAAGAATTACGTCAGTGTGAAATCAGAAAAGCAAGAATAGCACTTTCAATGTTGCAGCCACTTCAAAGGGAACGTCTTATGAAGAATGTGTGCTGCGGTCTGAGTTCCAGAGTGATTGCAAAGCAGGAGGGCGTATATTACAGCTCCGTAGATAAGTCTATTGCAGCGGCAAAGAAAAACTTTATCAAATTTTATGAAAATCTCTGATTTTGGGTGTGCATTTCAGCACCCTTTGTCCAAATGAGTGAAGGGGTTATTTCATTCCGGATACGAATGACACTTTAAAAATTTGATTCTTGTGAGGTTATGTATATGAAAGAAAAAATGATTTGTCGTGGGGATTTATTCTACTATGACTTTGGAGATAACAGTGGTTCAGTACAAAGCGGAGAGCGTCCGGTGCTTGTCGTTCAGGCAGACGATTATAACCAGAATGCTCCAACGATTATTGTTGCAGCGGTTACAAGTGTAATCAAGAAAAGATATTTGCCATCGCACATTATTCTTGGCGAGGAGTTTGGACTGAAGAAACCGTCAATGGTTCTTCTGGAGCAGATACGGACAGTCAATAGAGAGGATTTGCGTGAATACATAGGTACGGTAGATGACGATAAACTTTTCAGGCAGATAAACGCAACTTTGAAAAAGACTTTTGGACTTTGGGTTTACAAGCCGGAGGGGAAAGAAAATATTCGTTGTCTATGCCCGAAGTGCCTGAATGATTACATCCACAATCCGGACTATATTGTAAGGCGACTTGACCCATTTGCAAAGCGAAAAGACAGATGTGATAAGTGTGATGGAGATGGTTGGGATTATGTTGTTACCGACAGATATTCATCAAAGAAAGAAAAGAGGGGAAGCAATGACAGAAAATAAAATCATTATTCCTATCTGGAAGAAGTCCAATCTTACAGTAGAAGAAGCCGCAGCTTATTGTGGTATTGGCTCAAGAAAATTAAGAGAAATGTCCGACTCGGAGTTTTGCCCTTTTGTTCTTTGGAATGGAAGTAAGCGACTGATTAAAAGAAGAAAACTGGACGAATATCTTGATAATGCGTATTCGATATAGCTGATTTGTAAAATGTGCGATGGGTCGGTTCGCATGATAGGCTCATCGCCATTTTTTAATTATCATAAGGGCAGAAAAAAACAAGGAGGTGCTTCCGTAATGGCAGATACAGAAAAGATTATCCGAAAAAAATATGATGTGCCGATATGGCATAAGTCTAATTTGACGATTGATGAAGCAGTTGAATATTCTGGCATAGGTAGAGAAAGACTGAGAAAACTAACAAGCCAAGAAGAATGCCCATTTGTTCTTCATATAGGAAATCGTCGAATGATTAAGAGGAGGATTTTTGATGAATACATTGAAAAACTTACTTTCCTTGAATGATGATGAACGCTTACTTGCCGAAGTAAGAACATATCAGGAAAAACTCATAAGCAATGCTGAAAAACCGATATGGGAAAGAAAGTGGCTGACAATCGAAGAAGCCGCAGCATATTCCGGTATAGGAAGAACGAAGTTGCGTGAGTTGTCTAATCAAGCAGGTTGTCCCTTTGCAATATGGATAGGCAATAAAATCCATATTGTGAGGGAACGACTGGACAAATATATAGATAAGCAGTTTAGAATTTAGGAGGATACAATGGCGACAAAAAGAAAAGATAAATCAAGGGTTGTTCTGAAAACCGGAGAGGTTCAGAGAAAAGACGGTACTTATCAATTTAGCTGGCAGGACAGCCAGATGAAAAGAAGATTTGTTTACGCAAGAACTTTAGATGATTTGAGAGAAAAAGAGAAGCGTATTCAGAAAGATAAATGTGATGGTATTAAGACTGAAGCACGATACACAACCATTGATGAATTATTTGACCTTTGGGCAAATATGAAAAGAGGGCTGAAGAATAATACCTTTGAAAATTACAAATATATGTACAATACCTTTGTGCGACCAGTGATTGGAAGTAAAAGAATATCAACGCTGAAGAAATCGGATATTAAGAAATACTACAATTATCTTGTTGATGAAAGAAATTTGAAGCCTTCAACGATTGATAATATACATACGGTTCTTCATCAGGTTTTACAGATTGCTGTCGATGATGACTTCATCAGAAATAACCCGTCAGATAATGTGTTGAGAGAATTGAAAAAAGCACATTGTTTTCAGTCGGAAAAGCGTAGAGCGTTGACGAAACCGGAGCAGGAGCTATTTCTGAATTTCCTGAAAACCCACCCTGTATATGAACACTGGTATCCAGTCTTTGCAGTAATGATAGGAACTGGACTTCGTGTGGGAGAAGTGACCGGATTGAGATGGTGTGATATTGATATGGAAAGTGGAATGATTGATGTTAATCATACTCTTGTATATTATGACCATAGGACTAAGGGAAGTAAAAGCGGCTGTTATTTCAATGTAAATACAACGAAGACTCCGGCGAGTATGAGGCAGGTTCCAATGCTCGGTTTTGTGAGAGAAGCATTTGAACAGGAGAAACAGAAGCAGGAAGATTTAGGACTTCATTGCGAGGTCACGATTGACGGATATACAGATTTTATTTTCATCAATCGTTTTGGTCAGGCACAGCACCAAGCCACACTCAACAAAGCAATTCGAAGAATTATCCGTGATTGCAATGATGAGCAGTTTTTGCACAGTGATGAACCTG
>ENA-OPSR01000516-OPSR01000516.1-human-gut-metagenome-genome-assembly--contig:-NODE-516-length-15705-cov-2.897188_pt1 | contig 15705 bp, 9 predicted proteins | sample MGYA00241459_ERZ501910 | MGnify/ENA primary metagenome ERZ501910 (study PRJEB25962, sample SAMEA2042504) | human gut metagenome | biome: human gut; feature: human-associated habitat; material: faeces...
CCGTCGGGGGCATTCTTGAAATACTTCTGCAAAAGGCGGTGCAGCTCTTTCTGCGTGCGCCACTCCTCACCCTTGAAATAAGAAAAAAGATGGGCGTATGCAATGTCCGGTTCGTTGGCAGGGTCGTACAGTCCTTCGTCGAACACACGCTGAAGCTTGTCTACGAACGGCTTCTTTCCACCCATGAGCCGGGCAAGCCCTTTCACATCGTGGGGAACATAGAAAGTATAGTTCCATGCACACCCCTCATGAAAGCCCGGATTAGGTTCAAAGTTTTCGCCCTGCCTCGGGTCAAACGGAGCATAAAACTCACCATTCGGCAAGATAGGACGGAATGTGCCGTACTCCTTGCTATAATAATGCTTATATCCCAAAGAACGGTTATAGAAAAGACGGGCATCCTCCTTGTAGCGGCGTGCTTTTTCCTTCTGTCCTTTCACCTCGGCATCCTTGGCAAGCGCCTCTGCCATGCGCGAAAGGGCGTTATCGGCTATGTAGTACTCCAAAGCATGCGATACGGAGTTGTCGTACTGCTCGCGCAAAGGTACATACCCCAATGAAAGATAATCGTCATTATCCGGTCGCAGGAGATTTTCCGCTCCCGGCAATACAGCCCCTTTACGCATCGCCTCATAAGCCAGCTCCACATCGAAGCTGCGCAAACCTTTCAGCCAGGTATCCACAATGACCGGTATAGAAGGGTCGCCCTCCATCGTCAATGTCTCGCGTCCATAGAGTTCCCACTTGGGCAACCAGCCATGCTCACGGTACATGTCGAGCATGGAACGCACCATTTGCAGTTGCCGTTCGGGATACACCAGCGTAAGAAGCTGATGCACATTACGGTAAGTATCCCAAAGGGAGAATACGGTATACCGGTCGCCCTTTGCCGTAAGAATCCGGTTGCTTTCCATTGCCGGATATTGCCCGTTGACGTCCTGCAAAAGGTTGGGATGTATCAGCGCATGATAAAGCGCCGTATAGAAAACAATCTTCTGCTCGTCCGTCCCGCCTTCCACAATGATACGCGACAAATCGTCGTGCCAGCGTTTACGGCTTTCCGCCAATACCTTGTCGAAGTCCTTGCCGGACTGCTCTTTGTCCAGATTGAGACGGGCATTCTCGATACTGACGAAAGAAACACCCATCTGCACTTCTATCTGCTCGCTCTCCCCGGTATCGAATGTCAGAAAAGCGCCGATATCATCGCCCGCCAGTTCCTTGCGATAACCGGTATACAATTTATACTTGCCATTGTCCGGATCCCATTCGGCCTCCACGCCTGTCATGGAGCGCTGTTTTTTCCAATAACCGGTTTTGAGGGGAGTTTTGTTGACACGCATCACGAAGTAAATAGGAAATACTGCCTGCGGATTATAGCAGAAAGTACCGAGCAACTTCATCCCCTCAAATTCACACTCTCCGGTTTGCCGCAGGAAAGCTCCGGTTTCATTGGTCAGTCCCTCTCCCAAGTTCAGCAGAATATGACTCCGGCCTTTTGGAAAAGTGAAGCGCGCCACACCGGTGCGCGGCGTGGCAGTCACTTCGGTCTTTACATTATAACGGGTAAGGAAATTAGTGTAATACCCCGGAGAGGCCTGTTCGTCTTCATAACGGCTGCCATACTCCTTGTAGTCTACGGAAAGCTCGCCCGTAGTGGGCATCAGCAGCAACGAACCAAGTTCGGGACATCCCACTCCACTGAGATTGACATGCGAATACCCGGTAAAGAAGCAGTTGTGATACTCATAGGGAGTGGACCACCAACGGGCATCCTTATCGTATTTGTTGTCCGCCGACCCCATCACGTTGAAAGGAACAACAGACATCATCCCGTTGGGGCAGACAGCTCCCGGATTGGTTGTGCCGAAGTTAGTCGTACCGATAAAGGGATTCACATAGTCTACAGGAGAAAAACTTTTCTCCGCAGCCGGAGACACAGCCAGCAGAACAAAGGCAAATACGCCGGAAAGGAATGCTCGTTTCATGGTTCTCAAAAGTTTATGTACATCAGATGATGCTTGTACGTTTGGTAAATTCTATAATTTCGGGAATATAGCCGAATGCCAGTCCGGTTACGGTATCGGCACAGCCATAGTATATGGCAATCCTGCCCGTTTCATTGTCGTGCAAAGCGGCGCACGGGAAACATACATTAGGAACATCGCCCATACATTCGTACGGTTCGCGCGGAGCAAGCAGATAAGGCCCTGAGCGGAACTTTACCTTCCACGGTTCGTCCAAATCGAGCAGAGCAGAGCCGAAACTGTAAACATAACCGTTGCAGGAATGCAGCACACCGTGATAAATCAGCAGCCAGCCCTCGGGAGTCTCGACAGGGATAGGACCTGCACCGATTTTGGTGCATTGCCATGCACTTACTTCAAAAGCGGCAGGTGACATCACGTGGCGGTGGCGTCCCCAAAACTCCATATCGGGCGACTCACTGTAGAAAATATCTCCAAAGGGAGTATGCCCATTGTCGCTCGGACGGCTCAACATGGCAAAACGACCGTTTATCTTGCGCGGGAAAAGTACTCCGTTACGGTTGAAAGGAATAAAAGCGTTTTCCAACTGGTGGAACGTCTCGAAATCGAACGTATAGGCCACACCGATAGTAGGACCGTGATAGCCGTTGCACCAGGTAACATAATAGCGGTCTTCGATAAAGCACACGCGCGGGTCGTAGCCATACACCCATGTACCGATTTCCTCATCATCGCATTGGAACTTCAACGGCTCTTCCTTAATGTTCCAGTTTATGGCATCTTTACTGAACCCTACGTGCAGCCGCATGCGACGGTTAGTATCGTCGCAACGGAATACTCCTGCAAACCCGTCGCCGAAAGGTACTACCGCACTGTTGAAAATACTGTTGGAAGTGGGAAGTAAATCACGCGGAATAATGGGGTTTGCCACACTGCGCCATAATACGTCCTTGCATCCTGCCGGACGTTCTTCCCAAGGAATAATAACTTTGTTACTCATACTCATTTCATTTTCTATGTAATAACACGAAATTAAATCTATCTATAATTACTTATATAATCTGTCATAGAAACCGGGAATGTACGGGAAGCCGGCATCAATCGAAACCACTATCCGGAACACGTCCCGCCAATGTTTTTCCACCGACTATGTGGCCGCTCCGCCTTTTACCTCATCGGCATACGTAAACGGTACGAACCAGGTAATGAGGAATGCCGGAATAGTGGCGAACAGGGTGAAGATGAAGAAATTCTCATACCCCAGAAAATCGCTCACGTATCCGCTGATTGTTCCCGGAAGCATCACACCCAGATTCATGATACCGGAAGCGAAGGCATAGTGCGCCATCTGGTGCTTGCCCGGAGCTACCTGTTGCATCATAAACAGCGAAAGCCCCACAAAGCCGAAGCCGTAACCGAAATACTCCAGCACGATGGCACTGCCAATCAGCATGCCGCTCTCCGGCTGATATATCGCCAGCAGGGTATATGCCACAAAAGGCAGGTTAAAGATGCAGCACAGGGAGAACAGCGTTTTCCGCAGTCCGCGGTGCGATATGTAATAACCGGCCAGCAAAGAGCCCAGCACAAAGGCGGCAGCTCCGTAAGTGCCGTAATACAACCCTATCTCCTGCTCATTCAGTCCCAAGCCGCCTGCCGAACGTTCCGCCTTCAAGAAAAGGGGAACAATCTTCATGACGAAACCCTCGGCAAGGCGATAGAGAATGATAAAGGCAATATAATACCCTATATGACGTTTCTGAAAAAAATCCCAGATTACGCTCCGCAACTTCTCCAGCGTTTCGCCCGCCGACTTGGTTTCGGCAGCCGCAGCACCGCCCGAAGGCAGCATACGCCAATGGTATATTGCCAGCAATATCATCACGGCAGCCATTACCAGCATTACACACATCCAAGCCTGGACAGTTGCCTCATGACGCACTGCATCCGTAGCACCGGGCACTCCGCCGAAGTATTTCAGCAGCCACCCAGCCAGCCATACCAAACCGCCGGACGCCACAATCTTGGCGATGTTATAGAAAGCTCCCTGCCAGCCGATGTACTTTGCCTGTTCCTGCTTATTCAGCTCGGACATGTACACGCCGTCCGTTGCCACATCGTGCGTAGCGCCGCTGAAAGCGATAACCGCCAACAAAAAAATGGAAAGAGCAAAAAAGAACGGAAGATTCAGTGCAAAGGCGACCAGTGCGAACCCCGCTCCCGTAACCAACTGCGTCAGTACCACGAAGAATTTCTTCGTCTTGAACATCTCGAGAAAAGGACTCCAAAGAAACTTCAACGTCCAGGGAAGCATTATCAGTGAGGTCCACAAAGCTATTTGGGCATCACCCACTCCCAGCCCCTTGAACATAAGTACGGAAACCATGTTCAGCACTACAAAGGGAAGCCCCATGGCGAAATAAACGGTTGGAATCCAAGATATCGGATTATGATAATTCCGGCTCATATATGTTTCGTTGCTATCGGTACTTTCTATTTCCGTAACTCATTATCCGGCATCAGCGGTTCCGCTCCCATAGTCAGCTCCAGCGTACCGCCGTTTACGATGTCTTGATGGTTGAAGAAAGGAGCGGCAAGTTCTTCCCCGTTCAGGATAATCTTCCGGACATACTTATTATCACGACTGTTATTATGGGCTATAATGGTAAAGGTGTTGCCATTCTGCAAACGGATGGCGGCCTCATCAAACAGCGGACGCCCGATGGAATACACCGGTTTTCCAGGGCAAACCTGGTAGAATCCCATAGCATTCAGCACGTACCATGCCGACATCTGTCCGCAGTCTTCATTGCCGGAAAGGCCATTGGGCTCGTTGAAGTAAAGCGTATGCAGCACACTGTCCACCAACGCCTGTGTCTTGTACGGCTGTCCCACATAGTTATAAAGGTGAGCAATATGGTGGCTCGGCTCGTTACCGTGTGCATACTGTCCTATCAGTCCGGAAATATCTACCGATACCGACTCGCCCTCTAAGGAAGAATCTGCCACGAACAGAGAATCGAGCTTACCGATGAATGCGTCACGGCCACCCATGAGTTCCACCAGACCATCTACATCGTGCGGTACGAACCAAGTCCATTGCCAGGCAGTGCCTTCACAATAATCATCGTTGCGGTGAGTGGAAGCACGAGGATTGAAAGACGTACGCCAATTGCCCTCGCTGTCGAGCCCGCGCATGAAACGGGTAGACGGATCGAAATATACCTTATAGCCCTCTGCAAAAGCTGCGTACTTAGTCCGGTTCGGTTCATCGCCCATTGCTTCAGCCAACTGTGAGATGCACCAGTCGTCATAAGCATATTCCAACGCCTTGGCTACCGATTCATTGTCTTTGTCGCAGGGAACATAGCCTATTTTATTCTTCCAGTATTTGGCCTGCGGCATCAAATGCGGCAATACACGGGGGTGAGTAATAATGCCCGTCGTATCGTATTCCGCCGTGCGGAGACAGGCACGGTAGGCTTCCTTCACATCAAAATTACGATATCCTTTGGCGTAAGAGTCGGCAATCAGAGAAGCTGCATGGTAGCCAATCATCGTTCCCGTATAGTTTCCGGCAAGCTCCCACATCGGGAATACACCGCCTTCTTTCTCTTTCTGGATCAAAGAGCGGATAAAGGCTTCATTCAGTTCAGGATCTATAATTGTCATCAAAGGATGATAAGCACGGAAAGTATCCCACAAGGAGAATATCGTGTACACAGGTTCGTCCACACTGCCCTGATGCGGTTTCAAATCCATACCGAAATAACGTCCGTCTGCATCCGTAAAGAGATTGGGCTGCAAACCGGTGTGATAAAGGGCTGTATAAAACATCGTGCGCTGGTCGGCATTCTGCGTACGGATATCTATTTTGGACAGATAGTCATTCCATGCCTGACGTGCTGCACTCCGCACTCCGTCAAAATCCCATCCGGGTATTTCGGCCTCCACATTCTTACGCGCTCCGTCCATATCGACAGCCGAAACACCTACTTTCACCAATACCTCTTCATTCTGTGCCGTAGGGAACTGCAACAGAACTTTAGCGGTGGGCAAAAGCGGACCGCCTTCTTCCAATGCCACAGAATCCGTCACCAATGTATAGGTAAACGGCTTGGAAAACTTGGCATAGAAGTTGATATACTGGTCGAATGCCCAATATACCGTTTTTTTATGTCCGCGGATTTCGGTATCACTGATTACTTCTATTTTCATTTCCTCATTTGTCTGACGCTCGATACTGTAATCAAAGTCCAGAATGAAACCGGCATCTTCGGCTTCCGGAAAGGTATAACGGTGAATGGCGGCACGCTTTGTCGCAGTGAGTTCCGCCTTTACGTTATAGCGTTCCAGCAAGACGGAATAATATCCGGGTTGCGCCACTTCATTATCGTGCGAGAAAGCCGAACAGTACGCCATTTGCTGACTCTTCGCCCCCATCGGATGATACTCCTGTTCCCTACAGTAGGCATCAGCAGTACATCACCGTAGTCCGCACATCCTGTTCCGCTAACATGGGTATGCGAGAAACCGTTGATGGTAGTATCCTCGTAATAGTATCCGGAACAAGCGTCCCATTCGTAGATGCGTGTATCGGGACTGGGTTGAATCATCCCGTTCGGAACAACCGCACCCGGATATGTATGTCCATGTCCGCCTGTCCCGATAAAGGGATTTACATAAGAGGCATAGTCCTGCTCTGCCTGCGTACAGCTAAAGACAGTACCCAGCAACAGGAGTCCGCCCAGCAATATGGAATTAGATTTCAAGTTTGTTTTCATATTCTTTGGTATTATATTAGGATTATCAAATCGGCATAAAGCTGACAGCCTGTCCCCCACCTTTTGCCATGACAATGGTCAGGGTATCATCGGACGTCACCTGTTTCTCTATGATTTCGTAAGATTCCGGATTGGTCTCCCAATCGGCATCTTTTCCGTCGGCATAGATAACGGCGGCATAAGTTTTTCCTTTTTCCAGAAAATCCAGTTTCACATCTATGCTGCGCGCCTCTTCATCGGTTGCCGCCCCCAGAAAATATTTATCTTTTGCCTTACGTACTATTGCCACGTATTCACCCGGTTCGCCGGCAAGCGCCTCCGACCAGTCACAGTCTGCATCAAAATCACGGAAGAAACGGAAAGCGGGATGGCCTTCATAGTTTTCAATCATGTCGGCAGCCATCTGCAAAGGAGAGTAAAGTATCACCCAATTGGCTATCTGCTTGGCAAGCGTGGTATTGATACGGCAATCCTTACTGTCTTTCATATTCCACTTTTTCCGGTCGGGATTGTTTTTGGCACGCTTGTACAGCACATCAAAGATACCCGGCGTATAGTCCATCGGACCACCCAGCAAACGGGTAAACGGCAACATCACATGATGTTCCGGCGGATTACCTTCGCTCCAGGCATTCCACTCCATGCCGCGGGCGCCTTCGCGGGTCATCATGTTGGGATAGGTACGACGTATACCGGTATCCTTTATCGGCTCATGCACATCGAGGGTAGTACGATACTTGGCAGCCGTTTTCACGACATTGCGATAATGCCGCACATTGAACTGTCCGTGGTGGTTGTGACCGTTGGGAAGACCACCGGCATACCCGGTCTTTACGCTATGGATACCCAAATCGGCATACCATTCATAAGCCTTATCCAACTGATTTTCGTAATTACAGATATTTCCTCCCGTTTCATGATGACCGATAATCTCAACACCCTTCTTCCGGGCATAAGCTGCTATTTCCTTTATATCGAAATCGGCATACGGTTTGGTATAATCGAAGTTCTGCGTTCCGCCCCAGTTCTCCCAACCTTCATTCCAGCCTTCGAACATAACGGCTTCGATGTTGTTGGCTGCGGCAAAATCAATATAACGTTTTGCATTTTCGGTAGTGGCGCCGTGGCGGTCGTTTATCACCCAGCTCTCCACACCCAGATGCATGCCCCACCATATACCTACATACTTCATCGGGCGAATCCAGTCGGTAGACTCCAAAACGCAGGGTTCGTTTAAGTTCAGGATAAGTGCTGAATTTATCAGTCCCACAGCTTTCGAAGCTATCTGTACAGTACGCCAGGGCGTATTGAAACTGCCGCCTTCTATCTTAGCCTTAATGCCGTCGGGCCATGGAGCCAACTCGGATTTGAATCCGCAGCCGCCGGTATTTTGCAAAGTCATTTCAGGAAAGTCCGTCAATGCGGCTTCGTGAATACTGGCGTAAGTCTTACCTACCTTAAAGGTCATCGGAGTGTTTGCGTTATCAGTCTTGCTGAGCGGCTGTGTACGATATAACAACTCATATGTTTCGTAGTTGGCAGGAATAGACCAGGAAATTCCATCCTGCGCCATATTGAAAGAGGTAAGTTCGTCCGTAACAAAGATGCTGTCTACTCCGGCAACTTCATACTCGTACCGGAAACCGACTCCGTCGTCAAATACCCGAAAACGAAGGGTCAGTTTCGTATCCGCCTCATCAGACAGACAAACCGCCATTTCATTATAATGGTTACGGATACTCTTATTCTCTCCCCAAGGTTGTGTCCATGTCTCGTCCGCAGCGGAAAACTCCGTACCGACAACCTTCATACCTTCCGAAAGATTCACACCCTTTCCGGCAAGGAATCCCAAAGCAGAAGGGGTTACAAAAGCCGTATCATCCACATCTATCCGATAGGTCATGCGGTTGTGGTCATCCAATGCAAACTGAAGGCGGATATGACCATCAGGCGAAACGACTTCTGTCGGTTTGGGAGTACATCCGCATATTACAAGCAGCAGACTGACAGTCCATAATATTGTTTTCATGTTTTTCCGGTAATTTTTTACTGTGTAATGGTACAAAAAACATGCAGCTACCTACGCTTTTCCTTAGAAAACGAATACGGATAATCTTCCGCACGGACACCTCGCTGCAGGTTGGGCTTATCGCCCATTTCGAATTTCAGCGTACCGCCTTTCAGCAAGTCTCCGTGACGCAGGTAGTTTTTGGTATATTCATTTCCGTCGACCTGAAGAGACTGTATATAGACATTCTGCGCACTGTTGTTTCCGGCATCGATCGTCAGCGAGTTTCCGTTTTCAAAATGCAGAACGGCTTTCTTGAACAAGGGAGCGCCCAATACATATTCGTCCGTACCCGGACAAACCGGATAGAAACCCAATGCGGAGAATACATACCATGCCGAAGTCTGCCCATTGTCTTCATCCCCGCAATAACCGTCCGGACCGGGTGTGTACATGCGGTTCATCACCTGACGCAGCCAATATTGCGCTTTCCAAGGTTGTCCGATATAGTTATAGAGATAAATCATGTGCTGTATAGGCTGGTTGCCATGTGCGTAATTGCCCATATTCATTACAGTCATTTCGCGTATTTCATGGATGACTTGTCCGTAGTAGCTATCATCGAATACAGGCGGAACAATGAATACGGAATCGAGCATATTGGCAAATACCTTTTCGCCCCCCATCAGATCGACCAATCCTTGCGGGTCGTGGAATACCGACCAGGAGTAGTGCCAACTGTTTCCTTCGGTAAAGGCATCCCCCCACTTCAACGGTGAGAACGGTGTCTGGAACTTACCGTCTTTATTACGCCCGCGCATCAACAGACTTTCCTTATCAAAAATATTACGATAGTTCATGGCACGCTTTGCAAACAACTCCTGCTCCTTTTTCGGACGGTTCAAAGCTTTGGCAAGCTTATAGATGCACCAGTCGTCATAAGCATATTCCAGCGTACGGGCAGCATTCTCGTTAATCTTCACATCATAAGGAACATATCCCAACTTGTTGTAATATTCATAGCCCAAACGTCCGGTAGATGATATTTCCGGATGTACATGCTCCGTCCCGTAAAGCAGCCCTTCATACATAGTCTTTACATCTTCTACCTTAACACCCTTCAAATAGGCATCGACCAAAACGGAAGCCGAATTATTGCCGATCATGCAGCCACGGTGTCCCGGACTCGCCCATTCGGGAAAGAAACCACTTTCCTTGTAAGCATTGACAAGTCCCTCCTGAATTTCCCTGTTTACCGACGGATACATCAGATTAAGGAAAGGAAACAGACAACGGAATGTATCCCAGAAACCCGTATCGGTGTACATATAGCCGGGAAGCACTTCCCCATTATAGGGGCTGTAGTGAATGGGAGCACCCTGCTTGTCCAACTCGTAAAAAGCACGGGGGAAAAGCAGCGAGCGGTACAGGCAGGAATAGAAAGTGCGGTATTGGTCGAGGTTTCCGCCCTCCACTTCAATCTTGCCCAACACATTGTTCCAAGCATCACGTCCTTTCTGCACCAGCGTGTCAAAACTGTCCGCACCCAATTCGAGCAAGTTCCGCTCAGCCTGTTCGTAGCTGACAAAAGAAGAAGCAACACGTGCATGCACAATCTCGCCTTTCTTCGTCTTAAATCCGATAATCGCACCTGCATGGGCAGCTTGCTGCTCTTTCTGCGATTCCTGAATTACACTGTCTTTAACAGAAGCGGTATATGTAAAAGGTTTGTCGAACTCTACAATAAAGTAGTTTCTGAAATTCTGCGGTACACCGCCGCTGTTACGGGTGGAATATCCGATGATCCGGTTCTTTTCCGGTACAATCCTGATATAGGAACCGCGGTCGAAAGCATCTACCACGACATAAGAATGTTCATTTTCCGGAAATGTGAAACGGAACAGCACGGCACGTTCGGTAGGAGTAAACTCCGTCACCACATCGTGCTCCGCCAGATATACCTTATAATAATGCGGCAACGCAATCTCACCTTTATGCGAGAACCAGCTTGCACGTTTGTCCTCATCGAAAACAGGTTGCCCGGTAACAGGCATAATGGAGAATTGCCCGTAATCGTTTATCCATGGACTGGGCTGGTGCGTCTGCTTGAAGCCTCGGATTTTATTGGCCGTATAGACATATTGCCAGCCATCCCCCATTTTTCCGGTTTGCGGTGTCCAAAAATTCATTCCCCACGGACGCGCAATGGCGGGATAGGTGTTTCCGGTAGAAAGCTCGAATGTGGACTGAGTGCCCACCAAAGGATTTACATACTGTACCCAATCCTTAGCCTTTATGCTCGTAAAACAGCATAAAAAGGCAAATGCCAATAAAAGTTTTTTCATAATATTTGAATTTCAGATTATCAATAAACAAAACAAGCCTGTTCTATTTGGATTTGGAAGAAGATATAAAAACGTTTTCGCCTATTACCTTGTATTTGATACCGATGGAATTCTTTATCAAATCCAATGTGGCAGCTACGTTTTCTTTCTTCTTCAACGGTCCGGAATATGTTCTTTCAATGTCCACATCCGGTGCTATAATGATTTTCACGTTATAGGCTCTCTCCAAAATCTTGCAAAGCGTGCGTATGTCCGTCTGATTTAAATCGAATGCCGTATCATGCCAGCCCTCTATACCCGGTTCTGCAGGTTTCACCGTTAGTCGTCTGGTCATTCCGTCCAATTCGGCCTGTTGCCCCGGCGAAAGCACTATCATGCCTTCACCATGATTGCCCTTTACTTCTACCTCACCTTTCAATAAGGTGGCTACCGCCCTTTGTCCGTTTTCCCCGGACTTCAAATTAAAGGTTGTTCCCAATACCCTCACTTGCATGGCATGGCTTTGTACGATAAAAGGCTTGGCTGTATTTCTCTTCACATCAAAGAAACCTTCTCCATTCAGATACACATGTCTCTCGCCACCTTCAAAATTACGGGGATATTGCAAAATCGTGTTTTTATTCAACCATACTTTGGTTCCATCCGGAAGCATCAGCTCCTTTATGGTTTCATTGGCCGTAACAGTGACCAAAGATTCGGAACTACGGCTACCCGCCTGATAGAACCAGTAGCCCATACCTCCTATAAAAAAAGCACCGACTGCAATAGCTGCATATTGCATCCACCGGTGAAACAGTGTACGCTTCAACTTATGCTTCCGCTCCTCTCCGAGCCTTTGCGACAATTGTTTTTCAGCCTTCGCAAGGAGTGCTTCCTCAGAAGCCGCATCGGATTTTCCCAAATGGTACAGTTCCTCTAATGTAAATAATTCATGAGCATTCTCTTCCGACTCCTCCAACCAGACATTCAACGAGCGAAGTTCCTCTTCCGAACATTCACCCGCTAAAAACTTTACTATTATTTTTTCATCCAATTTGCCCATTTTCCTGTTCATGTTACAATATTAGAACAATCCTATCTTTAAAAACACTTACTAATCCGACCGATAATTAAAGAGAAAATGCCTATTTGCACATCGGAGTGGCAACCTTTCGGTTACCACCCGGTACGTTCATACTGCTTTCCGCTCCACTCTACTTCATCGTCGTACAACAATCGGGATATACGGCTGAATTCTTTTTCATACGAACGTTCATTGTTCAAATCGTAAACAGCAAAATAGCCCCAACCGTTCTGACGGATGTTTTTCAAGCAGTCATCATCTATCTTTACATCTCCTCTGGCTGTGGTGACTTCAATAGCATACGGGCATTGTTTGGCTATGCTTACCGTATCGGCAGGAATAGCCTTCCACTTACCGTAATATCCGTAAATGGAATAGTCGATCAATTCATCCACTGTTTTTCCTTCTACCGTACCGACCGGATAGTCGTATCCCGCATACCAGTAAATTCCTATTGTCTTGTCCGGCATTAACTTACGGCTTTCATACACCAAATCGGCATAACGCTGCGAAGTACATTCTTCAATACTTGGAGCTACTGCATCCGAAGGAATATAGGGCTCCACAGCCTGGTCGGTGGCATAGGTGGAATACTCATCATCAAAGTCTATGCCGTCAAATCCATAAATATCAATATACGCTTTCAAATCCTTTGCAAAGGCGCGGGCGGCATCTTTCGAAAGACTACGCATACCGGCAGCAGTGTGGTCTCCCAAGATGGAGAGATGAACTCTTATGCCTTTTGCCTGCAACGGGCGTACAGTCTGCTCGATATTATCAAGTACAAATCTGGTTTGCTCGTTACACGAAACATAAGGAACATCATCCGCGCTCAAACGGATATTGGCTGCAAATACACTGGCTATGTCAAAGAAAGGAGCCTTATCGCTCTTCATCGTGTACTCACCCGCATTCAACATACTTTCACGATTGACTTCCACATAACATAAATTCTTTACCTTGCGTCCCGCATTGACTTCCGGCATGACTGCAAGCGGTTTTACCAAATAAATAAAGGCCTTGTTGTCCGTATGTTTTTCCGTTCCCGCAGTAGCTACCGCCGATACAGCCACAGCATAGGTAGCCCCTTCCGTTCCACCCGGCAGTATATCCAGTGCAAGTGTGGCAGACTTACTTTTACCGGCTTCAACAACCACGTTGCCATTGTTTTCCAGCAACAGTTTGTCTGCCGGATACATCGTATACCCCGTACCATTCAACTGGTTATAAGCATCCAATATCCTGGAATCCAGTTTGAAAGTAACGGCAACCTCCTGTTCTGCCGGTTCACTCAATTCAAAAAACAAATGTCCCGTAGCTTTTTTATCTCCTCTGAGCGCAATGGGAGTCAACATTTTTGCACCGGCGGCAGACTTCACTTCCCCGAAAATCGCTCCGGGATTTTCCGTAGTCTGTTTTCTGCCATTACCCGCTTCGGAGCAACCGGAATTCAATATCATTGATGACAGCATTAAAACACCTGCCGATATAAGCGTTCCTATTTTCATATATCTCATATATTATTATTCATTTAGATTAAAAACAAAAACTAACCTAAGAGAGATATCCGCAATCATACTTAGGTTAGTTTTCCATATAGGAAAACGGCAATGCACCGTTTTCCTATCATAACTTAAAACGGATTATCTGAAGTTATCCGGTGTTTTCCACTTACCGGTTTCATCCATCGTATCTGCCACATCCCACCATACTTTAGTACCTTGCGTATAAGCAGGCTTGTTCGGATTTCTGGATTCACTGTTCGGATAGCTTACACGCTTAATCAGTTTGGTATTCTCCACCTCACCGCTTGAGTTGTTGCCATAACGCGGCAGCAACAAATAACGGGGATAATCTGTGCGGCGAACCTCAGCCCAACCTTCGTTACCGTTAGGATAGACAGCCAGCCATTTTTGTGTAATGATTTGTTCCAGTTGTTCTTCTCTTGAACCACCTTCTTTGAAAGCCTTTTTACCTTCCAAATGGTCGATATATTCCTCTGCTTTATCTGAAGCAATACCATAATAGTCCATAGAAGCACGTACACCATCTTCATACAATCTTCCGGCAACCGCAGTTCCTGTTTCATTGCCCCAACCACGCAATGCAGCCTCAGCTCTCAGGAAAAGAGATTCAGAGTAACCGAGCCAAACAATTTCACGAGCCTGATTCCACCAACAATCGGGAAGCATTTCATCGCTCTTCAGATTAGTCTTCATAGGTGAATACTTCACTGTGTACTTAGAACCGACTTCTTTTGCCCCATTTCTGTATCCGCCGTATTCAGCATTGGGGTCCTCTGCTTTATAATCATCCTTGATTCCCGGATCATAGGGTGAAGGACGGAAGAACAGTATCTTGCAACGGGGATCCAAATAGCAATTCGCTTCTTTTTCATTATACTTGGTAGCGTCCAATCCAAAGATAGTACCTTCCTCATCTGCATTTCGGGCAACCTTTTCAACAAAGCCACTGGCATTGGCATCTACACCCTCTTTAAGAGCCTGATTTTTATAAGCCCACTCCATCTCTTTCGGTAAAACGCAACTTGCACCCCAGCTGAACATCAATGCAAAGATATTCTCATTGCCACCGGTTATCCACTGACGTTTAGGAATCAGTTTCATATTATCTTCCTGGCCTTTCATCAAACCCGAAGGATCTGACAAAGCTTTTTCTCCTTGCTCCCGAGCAACTTCCGGAGCAACATTGCTTACACGTAAAGCCAGACGTAAGCGCAAGGTATTGGCGAAACGAATCCACGGCTCTACCTTACCTCCATAGATGCGGTCGTCCTCAGCACTGAAAGAGTATTGATCTACAGCAGGCGGATTATGCAATCCCGTAATGGCTTGGTCGAGCAATTTAAAGATAATGTCATACACTTCTTTCTGCGGAGTATAAGTAACATTTTCCGTAGGCGGCATTGCACCTTTCACATAATACTGGATAGGAATATCACCATACGTATCGGTTTGTGCCGAAAGCAGGAAAGCGTAATAGATACGGGTTATATAGAACGCATTGTGATAATACTCCTTGTTGCAGAACCAGAAAGTCTTGATAAGCTGGCTGTACTCGGCAATCGTACGGTCGTCATAAAAATGCTTCCAACGGGCAGCAGACCAACCGTCATTATAAGCATACGCCGGTGAATTGTTCAAGAAACCGTTCGAGCCATTATATGCCGCATAGACATCATGCGTCAGATTGGTAGCAGTCTGGTAATCGTTATACAGACCTTCATAAGTAAAGTTGAAGAAAATAGAGCCTAACGCACTTTCTGTTGCCTTCAGACTTTCCAAAGCGCTCTCCGAAATGGTATAATCGATATCAATACCCTCCGGACCGCAATCCATAACCGACGGGTCATAGACAGGTGCGTTCGGATTGGTATTCATTTCTTCAAAATCATGGCATCCGGCCAATGCCAGCAATGAGCAGAGAGCAACGGATTTATATAAACCTAAAATCCGCAAGCAATCTCAATGGCAATCTCAATTGCAGTAAAGAGCTT
>ENA-OPSR01000517-OPSR01000517.1-human-gut-metagenome-genome-assembly--contig:-NODE-517-length-15704-cov-7.275800_pt1 | contig 15704 bp, 10 predicted proteins | sample MGYA00241459_ERZ501910 | MGnify/ENA primary metagenome ERZ501910 (study PRJEB25962, sample SAMEA2042504) | human gut metagenome | biome: human gut; feature: human-associated habitat; material: faeces...
GTGAATTCCCCGTGCGCCGGTCGCCTTCCCATATTATTAAAAGATACAATGCAATCCACACTTACTGCGCTGCATCAGGAGCTACATACGAGTATGCATTGGACATCTTTGCAGCATTGTTTGTCAGAGTGACAGCCTCTCTGTAGTAGGCAACAACAGGAGTGCCCTTATCCACAGCGTTGAACAGCTGCTCTGCAAAAGCAGGCGGCACATTGATACATCCGTGTGAGCCGGAGGTTTTGTAAATTGTTCCTCCGAAGGTATCACGCCAGCTGGCATCATGGATACCTATATTGTAGGCAAACGGCATGAAATAGCTGACAGGAGAAGAGTAACCCTCACCGACAAGAGTAGCATTTCTCTGCTTGTAAACAATCTTGTATACACCATCTACGGAACCGTTCTGACGAGCGAGATTACCTGATACGAAATCAGACTCCATCTGGAGAGCACCATCCTTGTAATACCACATGTGCTGCTTTGTGTAGTCAATCTCTATGTATGTATTACCTATGTCGTCAGCGCCTCGGTAGAGTGCTGTCTGCTCGTAAACAGGCTCTCTTTCCACCGGCTTGCCTCCCTCTAAATCTGAAAGAAGTTTGGCCTTCTCATTTTTCTTGCTGACTACCCATCCGTAGTCTCCACCACCTATTTCAATAGTGTCACCGGACGATGTCTTGAATGAGCGTTTGCGGCCGAAGGTGTTATACTTGGAAGCAAGCTGCTGGACATATTTAGTGACCTTGGCATCATCTATGCTTACGCTGCCGTCATCTGAGATGCTTAGCATATCAAGGATTTTGGCTGAGTCAAGCTTCTCGTCGGCACCTTCAATTTTGTAAGTGACGGTTGAAGCAGTGTATTTGTCGAGGGCTTCTTTTTCATTTTTGATTGTATCGCTTTCCTTTGTGATTTTTGGAGCTTCATAACAGTCATCACTTAAGGCAAGCTTTGGAAGCTCATTGTCCAGGGCATTCTTTACCTCGGCAAGGATGCTGTCATATATCGGCTTGCAGCCATTTTTCTCTTCAATCACATCGTATTTGCCGTCTTTTATCTCGATGTGGGCATCCTCCGGATTTTCAATGTAGTCATCACTGAAAATATCAAGAGCCTTGAGCTTTTCCGCCAAAGCGGCATCGTCATATTTGGACGAACCCTTTAGAGTATAGTTTTGAGCTTTGAAAAGACTGACAGGCCATGTAAAAGCATTCTGGCTTTTTAGGATTTGCTCCTCGTCACCGTTTGAGACATATTCATATGAAAAATCAGGTCCCTTAAGTGAAAAGCTGTTGCCTTTTCTATCAGTGATTGTGAGCAGGTAGTCGCGGCTTAGGGCTGTATTTTTTTCTATTGCCTCTTTTGCGGTTTTCCCTGCGTATTTTACAGAGTTAATCTTTGTGTTGAACAGATAGTGGCTGCTAAAATAAAAGGCAAAGCCAAGATAAACAGCCAAAATCACGCCAAGCACAACGGCGCAGGTTATAAGTACTTTTTTCTTCATGTAAATCGACCTCCTTGGAGATATGCTGTTGCTGCCCACACCGGGGTGTAGGCGGCAGCTAAAATCAGTTACATTTGTGAAGATGTGACACATCCATATAGTCAGGCAGACCATTCTTGTAGGCTACAGCGGTTTCTCCCTGAATAAGTGGCTTTAAGTATTCGATAAGCTCAGGCTTCACATCATTGCCAGCATCATTGATCCACTCTCTTGGCACAGACTTGGCCTCGTTTGCGATATCCTTGATAGCAGAATATGTGTATTCTACCTGATAAGGATCATTTGAGATGCGCTTTAAGCATACCATTGATGCGGTCACACCCTCTGCTGCAATAGTGACACCCTTTTTACCCTGAGCAAAAGATTCCTCGATATCGGTTAATGATGCAAGATGTGAGGCACAGCGCTGGAGCACGTTTACCTCTACTGAGCGAACCTTGACACCGATGTTTTCTTTCACAATGAACTCAAGAGCCTTTCCGGCACCGCTTAGCTGCTGGTGTCCGAACTGGTCGCATGAGGCATTTGATGATGTAATGTATGAGCCGTCTGCGTCATGTATTCCTTCGGATACGGCAACTATTACATTGTTAGTGTGCGTAAGGGCTTCTTTTATATCGGCAACAAATTTGTCCTTGTCGAAATCCACCTCAGGCAGATATATGAACTGAGGCGCTGTATTGTACTCATTACGTGCGAGCGCGGAAGCGGCAGTGAGCCATCCTGCGTCACGTCCCATGATTTCAACGATTGTCACACTCTTAACAGCATAGATAAAAGTATCATGGGCTATCTCAAGCATGCTTGATGCGATATATTTGGCGGCAGAGCCAAATCCCGGAGTGTGGTCTGTCATGCACAGATCATTGTCGATGGTTTTTGGAATCCCTATAATTTTCACATCACTGTTGATTTTTTTTGCATAATCGGATAACTTTAATACGGTATCCATCGAATCATTTCCACCGATGTAAAAGAAAGCCTTTACGGAGAGCTTATCAAACTGGTGGAAGATGTATACATATGGTGAATCATCATCCTTGTAATCAGGGAGCTTGTGACGGCATGAGCCAAGATACATGGCAGGTGTGGTCTTAAGCTTTTCAAGATTAGCATCATCTGCAAAAATATCTGACAGATTGAGATAATTCTCATTTAATATGCCGAGTATTCCGTTTACGGCGCCATAGCAGATATCGTATTTCTCGGAGCTTTTTACTCCTGCGATGACTCCTGCAAGGCTTGCGTTGATTGCAACAGTTGGGCCGCCTGACTGGGCGACGATACAGTTTGACTGATTCATTGTAATCTCCTTATTGTGTATTTTAACTATTCTCTTCTGTAAGAATAGTTATGGTATAATTTTAAAATGATGATTAATCAGATTACTACATGCTACGCATTCCCGTAATCTGACTACACCTCGAAATCCGCTAATTTCCTGCGTCCCCGCAGCAAATTGCTACTTTCTCGGTGTAGTGCGGGTCACTAAGGTATACATCGAATTGCATGCAAGCATGCATCGATGATACCTTTTGACCCTTTAATCATATAGATTGTAGTATCAAACATTATTTTTAGCAAGGGTTAAAATGAAAAATATGAATAAATACGAAAATTGCTTATTGTGTCCCAGAAAATGTGGCATAAACAGAAGAACCGGACAAACAGGTGTATGTGGCGTTTCATCTGAAATAAAGGTGGCGCGAGCAGCACTTCATTACTGGGAGGAGCCGTGCATATCAGGAAAAAGAGGAAGCGGGGCAGTTTTTTTCTCAGGCTGCAGCCTGCACTGCGTGTTCTGCCAGAACAGGGAGATTTCTGACGGAAAAGAGGGAAAGGTAATCAGTAAAGAGAGGCTGAGTGATATCTTCATAGAACTTGCTGACAAAGGCGCAAATAATATCAATCTGGTCACACCTGGGCAGTATATCCCTGACATAGTGTGGGCGGTAAACGATGCAAAAAGCCGTGGCATGAAGCTTCCTATTATATACAATACGAGCGGATATGAAAATGTGACAGAGCTAAAGCTGCTTGAGGGCATAGTGGATGTGTATCTTCCGGATTTTAAATATATGGACAGTACGCTTTCGGCAAGGTATTCAAGGGCAAAAGATTATCCGTCTGTCGCAAAGCAGGCGCTTTCAGAGATGGTCAGGCAGCAGCCGGATGTCGTGATTGACGATGCGACAGGACTCATACAAAAGGGAGTTATTGTGCGACAGCTTCTACTGCCGGGACATGTGAATGATGCAAAGGCTGTACTTAAGTACCTGTATGATACATATCATGATCACGTATATATAAGCATGATGAGCCAGTTTACGCCGATTGCACTAAAGGATTATCCTGAGATAAACCGCACAGTGACAAAGAGAGAGTATGAAAGACTTGTTAACTATGCCCTCGAAATAGGAATCACGAATGCATTTATACAGGAGGGTGACGTGGCAAAGGACAGCTTCATTCCGGCATTTGACTGTGAGGGGGTATGATATTTACCGTTTTTCTTAATAAAATAGTAAGAATTGGCAGGCAAAAATGACTGGATTTTGTGACGCCGGTGTAGTACTATGGTTATGTGATATTTTTTAACTGTGAAGGTACTGAACAGTTACGATATTATGTTATTACTCACATCCCGGTGTGACAGACGATAATGTTTTTAATCACACAGGATACATTATTCAATAGAGGATACATTGATGAAAAATATAGGAGAACAGCAGATAATAATTGAATGTCCGAATACTATCTTTCATCTATATATTGACAGTGAGGATGAGCTTTCAAAGGTTAAGGTGTTTATGAACAATATAAAGCATGTTGATTCGATAAGTCTGCATGATATATACAACTGGTGCAACAGACAGCATTTGCAGTACACGACGACATTTAATTATGACAGTAAAATGACCTGGACAGAAATGATAAAATCCTACATATTTTACTTCAGACAGAAGCTTAGATATGTAAATAATAGTGATAGGATGATAGAAACATGAGATACCCTGAATTTCTAAAGGATAGAGGAACAATAGGCTTTGTGGCGCCTTCGATGGGATGTACAACAGAGCCGTACAGGAGTGCCTTTGACAATGCCATTAAAAGGTTTCACAGCATGGGTTATAAGACGATAGAGGGACCTAACTGCAGGTGCGACAGTGGCATAGGTATCAGCAATACACCTAAGAAGTGCGCAGAAGAGCTGAACGAGAGCTATGCTTCTGTTGACAGTGATGTGCTTATATCATGTGGTGGTGGCGAGCTGATGTGCGAGGTAGTGCCTTATATTGATTTTGAGCGCGTGAAGCAGTCAAAGCCGAAATGGTACATGGGCTATTCCGACAACACGAATTTCACATTTTTGGAGGCTACTATTGCAGATACAGCAGGTATTTACGGGCCGTGTGCGGGCAGCTTTGGCATGGAGGTGTGGCATGAGTCACTTACCGATGCATTTAATCTGCTTTGTGGCAGGAAGCTTTCATTTACCAATTACCCTATGTGGGAGAAGGAATCGATAAAGGATGAGAATGCTCCGTTTGTGGGCTACAACCTGACTGAAAAGTCGTGTATCAGCTCTATTCCTGCGGTGGCAAAGGAAAGCAGGCTTACCATGAGAGGCAGGCTGCTTGGTGGCTGCATGGATTGTCTTATCAATCTGCTTGGTACATCGTTTGACCATGTAAGGGAATTTAATGAGCGCTACAGTGATGATGGTATCATATGGTTCCTTGAGGCTTGTGACCTTAATGTGATGGGCATGAGAAGGGCTATGTGGCAGATGAAAAATGCAGGATGGTTTTCAAATGTAAAGGGCTTTCTTATCGGACGCCCGGCGCACTTCGGAGAGGAAATGTTTGGCATAGACCACAGACAGGCGCTTTCATCACTGCTTAGAGAGTTTAATGTGCCAATCATCATGGATCTGGATATAGGTCATATGTCGCCGATGATGCCTGTGGTATGCGGAAGCATGGCAGATGTCAGCTTCGACGGAAGCAGCTTTACAATTTCGTATGATATAGAGCAGTAGATTGGAGGAAAAATGATTAGATCAATAAAGAAAAAAGCAAAGAGTATTGTATGTAGCGTGCTTGCTGCGGTGACATTGTTTACAATGAATCCGGCTGTATTTGCAACAGAGACAGCTACGCAGACTGATACAGTTTCAAGCGTTGATGTATCAGGCAGTGACGCAGCTGATAAGAGTAACACAGACAGTACTGCAGACAGTACAACGACAGCCGGCAGTGAGGCGAACGACAAGGTGACCATCAGCAATAATGATAAGCCATACTTAAGTCTTGGAGCAGACCTCACACCGGATCAGAGAGCGACAGTGCTTGGATTTATGGGAATCGAGCTCACTGATCTGGACAAATACGATGTGGTCTATGTAAATAATGATGAGGAGCACAAGTACCTCGATTCATACATCAGCAAGAGCGAGATTGGCACAAGGTCACTTTCCTCAGTACTCATTACAGAGGATAAAAAGGGTGCGGGTCTTAGTGTTTCCACGCACAATATCAATTACTGTACGGTAGGAATGTACAAGAATGCGCTTGCCACAGCAGGCATAGCTGATGCTAAAATCATAGTCGCAGGACCTTTCCCTATTTCCGGAACGGCAGCACTTGTAGGCACACTAAAGGCATACGAGGAGATGACAGGCAAGAAGCTTGACGACAAGGTGACAGACGCAGCGATGGATGAGCTTGTCACAACAGGAGAGCTAAACAAGAGCATTGACGGCGATTCACAGGATATCGAGGCAATGATTGCAGACCTAAAGAAGCAGCTTGCCGATGGAAGGCTCAAGGATGAGAGCCAGATAAAGGATGCGATAAAGGAGGCTGCAAAGGATTACGACCTGAAGCTTTCTGATGATGATATTGCAAAGCTGACATCGCTTCTTATGAAGCTTAAGGATGCCAATATCGACTGGGATTCAGTCATCAACCAGGCACAGGACTGGGCATCAAAGCTTGGCGATAAGATAAATGACCCGGGCTTCTGGGAAAAGCTTAGTAACTTTTTCATGGATTTATGGGATAAGATAAAATCCCTGTTCAGCTAGAAAAAGCTACATGAGACAGTAAGAATAAGCAGAATATGAATCAGACAACTCCCTGAAACGTAAGCATGAGCTGCACGTTGAAGGGAGTTTTTATATTATGATTAAAGGGTCAAAAGGTATCATCGATGCATGCTTGCATGCAATTCGATTAATCATAAATGAGGGGCAAAATACCTTTTGACCCTCATATCAATAAAAAAATAATAAATTTCTGCCGAATACATTGATACAAAGGTCATATTCTATTATAATTAAATGGATAATGGATTAATGTAAACAATGCACATAAGAAAGAGGGGATTTGATGATAAAGATAAATAAATTTCTGGCAGCCTCTGTCGTAACATTGTCATTAGCTGCATGTGACCTGGCACCATACAGCAGCATAGCAGTCTATGCGGATCAGGCGGCTAAGGTTGTGTGTGATGAGAGATACTGGGTAGCGGCGAGAAGCGGACCGGGAACAGAGTATGAGCTGGAGCACAAGCTTTCAAACGGCAAGGATATTACTATTCTTGAGCAGACCACAGGTGCAGACGGCAAGGTGTGGTACAAGGCAAAGTACAATCTGGCAGCAAATAACGAGGAGTGTGTCAGCTATATAAGGTCTGATTTTGTATCAGCAGGTACAGCTGCATCAGACAATGCGCAGACAGGGGATGCTTCGGCAGACACCGGCAATGCGGATGCCATACAGCAGAATAATGAGGAGCAGCTTGCCATTGCAACCGCATCGGGAGCATATGCTACAGGTACGATTACAGGTGGCAATGTGTATGTCCGCAATGCAGCAGGCACATCCGGCACTACCAAGGTTGTCTCACTCAACTGGAACCATCAGGTTGACATAATTGGAGAGACCAGGGTAAACGGTGTGGTCTGGTATAATGTCAAGGGTACTTTAAACGGCAAGGCATTTACGGGCTGGACTATCAGTACATACATAAAGGTGACATACAATAATAGCGGAGACAATACTGATTTTGTCACGGCTATGAAGAATGCAGGCTTTACTGACAGCTATATTCCAAACCTTACAGCACTTCACAATAAGTATCCAAGCTGGACATTTGAGGCTGTAAATACAGGTTTGAATTGGGATACGGTGATTGAAAATGAAAGTAGAAATGGATTAAATGTCGTTTCTAAGACGGCAGATGATTCCAAAAAGTCTACTGCAGTTGGAGCATATGATTGGGCTACAAACACGTGGACGGAGTATGAAAAAGGCTGGGTATCAGCTAATAGTGCATATATAGCATATATTATGGATCCGAGAAATTTTCTTGATGAAACGAATATATTTCAATTCCAAAGCTTGGCATATTCAGCTAATGATAATTTATCAGGAGTAAATGCGATTCTAAAAGGGACATTTATGGAAGGAACAAAAAAACATTCCACTGAATCTATTAATTATGCGAACACTTTTTTAGATGTAGCTAAAAATACAGGTGTAAGTGCATATCATTTAGCATCGCGAGTTAAGCAAGAACAAGGAACAAATGGGACTAGTCCGCTTATTTCAGGAACATATTCCGGATATAAAGGGTATTATAATTTCTTCAATTTTAATGCTTATGGAAAAACAAAGCAAGATATATACAAAAATGGTTTATATTTTGCTAAACAACAGGGATGGAATACTAGAGTAAAGTCAATTCAGGGAGGAGCTGAAAAAATTGGTAAAAATTATATAAATAAAGGTCAAAACACGTTATATTTTGAAAAATTTAATGTTGTAAACAATTGTCCATATTATTCACATCAATATATGACAAATGTTACGGCAGCGCTTACTGAGGGACAAAGTGTTGCTAAGGGATACTCTGATAAAAATCAAGCTTTTACATTTAGAATACCAGTATACGATAACATGCCTTCATCGGCAGTTGGATTTAATAAAGCAGGCGATACGAATAATTATTTACAGTCGCTTTCTATTAGTGGAGTTACGTTAACTCCATCATTTAATGGAGCTACAACAAGTTATTCAGCAGTTGTTTCTAACTCAATTAGTTCTGTTGTTGTTTCCGCTAATCCTGTATCAGCTAATAGTGGAATAACAGGCACAGGAAGTTACTCACTTACTGTTGGGAATAATGCAATCAAGATTAATTGTAAGTCACAAAGTGGTGACACAAGAACTTATACTATTAATATAAATAGACAGGCATCAGCAGCAAATAATACAAACAATAATAACAATACAATTAATTCATCTGTTAGTATCTCATCGTCTAAGTATAAAATAGATACATATGTTACTGGCGTAGAACCTAATGTTAGTTCAGATGTAATTAAGAAGAATATTTCTGTTTCTGCAGGTTCGATTAAAATTTTAAACAGTTCGGGTGTAGAAAATAATGGAATTGTTGGTACTGGAAATAAAATAGCTGTATATGATCCAAATGGAAACTTGGTAAAAACAGTTGATATTGTTATATTTGGTGATGTAAATGGTGACGGAAAAGTGACCATTAAAGATATAATGCTTACAAATAGAAATATTCTTAAAAAAATATCATTGAATGGAGAATATTTGGAGGCAGCAGATGTAAATAAAGATGGAAAAGTAACTATAAAGGATATTATGCTAATAAATAATTCGATTTTAGGTAAATCAAAATTAACACAATAGGAGTAATTAATAGAGATGAGAAGAATTCGTAGTATTATTTTAACAATGATGTTGATTTTAACGACGACATTATTTAGTAGAGTACCGGTACTGGCGGCAGCCAATATTAGTGTTTCAGTAAATAAGTCGAATGTTAAAGTTGGTGATACTGTAACAGTTACGTTGTCGATTACAAGCGGATATGGAGCTCAGGGAGTTTTAAAAAAAAGTTCAGGAGTACTTGGCGGAAGCAGTGATGAGTATTTTACAATTGGAGCTGGTGTAGGTGATGTTCAGCGCTTTTCGTATAAGGCAACATCTGTAGGTTCATGTACTTTTTCGATACAAGAACCATTGGATGATACTACAGATGTGGATGGTGGAACCCCGAGTATTGGAGTTGGTTCTGCAACAGTGACGGTAACAAGTGCTTCATCAAACAACGATTCAAACAGCAACAAGGATAACAAGGACAATTCCGGCAGCAATACCGGCAATGACAGCAATGTAAATAAAGATAATGAAAACAAAGAGGAAAAGAAATCCTCAAACGCATCTCTTGGTTCGCTTGTTATCTCAGCAGGTACGCTTTCCCCTGAGTTTTCTGCTGCGACAAAGGATTACACAGCTACAGTAGATTACAGCTGTTCAAGTCTTGCGGTTACAGCAAATCCGGCTGATTCCAAGGCGAGTGTGACATCGGTCACAGGCAATGATTCACTTGAGGTTGGAGAGAATACGGTCAGCGTTGTTGTGACAGCAGAGGACGGCAGCACAAGCACATACAATATAGTTGTTACCAGAAGAGCCGAGGATGATCCGGAGAATGCAGATAAGCAGGATAACTGGAAGAAGTTCGATATAAATGGCACAGAGTGGACTATGGTAAATGACATTCCGGAGGATGTTGTTCCTGAAGGCTTTGAGCACTCAAAGACAGTGATTGACGGACTTGAATACAATACCCTTCATGGCACCTTTGGCGATGTCACGCTTGTGTATTTACAGTCGGAAAGCGGCAATGGGCTTTTTGTATATGATGCAGCACAGAATGCAGCATATGAGTTTGTCCGTATCAATTCAGAGTCGCATTTTATAGTGGTTTTACTGCCTAAGGTGGATGATGTGCCTGAAGGATATAATGAGATATCGCTCTCTATAGAGGGCAAGGGTGTGGCAACAGCCTACCAGACCAAAGTCGAAAAAACCGATGATCAGACAAAGGATTTTTACCTCGTATACGCTATGAATGACAATGGTGAGAGTGGCTGGTACACATATGATAGTGTAGATGGCACATATATGAGAACCAAGCTCAGTACACCTACAGTGGCACAGGATGAAAACGATACAACAAAGAGCGAGCTTGTCCCGGGAATTGCCAATAAATATCTTGTTTTAGCTGCAATACTGGTTCTTATTATCATTATTCTGGCATTACTTCTTCTGGTGGTTATTGTGAAAAATAAGAAGCGCACAGCTAATGAAGAAAATGATGAAGAAGACGATACAAAAGAGTTCGATATAGAGGAAAATGATATAGAAGCTAATGATGATGCTCAGGAATCTGCTGAAGAATCGCAGGTAGATGAGATTCAGGAACCGGCTGAAGAATCGCAGGTAGATGAAATCCGGGAACCGGCTGAGGAATCTGGCGAAGAGTCACAGATAGCTGAGATTTTAGAATCAGACGAAAATACGGAAAGTACAGAAGCATCTGATGCATCCTATGTCGGAAGAACCGTAGAAATTACATCCGATTTAAAGAAAACTGCTGAGAATGAAAAATCTGATTTTGATTCAAAAGAGGCTTTAAATCAGGAGAATGCTGCAGATGATGATACATTGAAGAATCAGGTTCAAATGGCACTTGATGGCTTTGTCAATGAGGAAAATAAGCCGTCTGAGACTATAGACAGCAGTGCAAAGGATGACAGCGAAGATGATGATTTGCAGTTCATCGACTTAAATTAGTGAATATGACTGGAGGATATGACTTGAAACCATATACAAGTAAGGCTAAAAAAGCAATAGATTTGGCTGCACGTATATCAAAGAAAATGAATTACAGCTATGTTGGAACAGAGCACATACTGGCTGGCCTTATAAAAGAGGGCACCGGTGTGGCAGCTGAGATTCTAACAGCCTGCAATGTGGAATATGATAAGCTTATTTCGATGATTGAAGACCTGATTTCACCGGGGGATAACATCGAAGTGATGGACAGGGATGGCTATTCACCAAGGACACAGAGAGTATTGGAGCGCGCATCGGAGGAAGCCGATAGATTTGAGTGCAATGAGATAGGTACAGAACACTTGCTGATGGCTATAGTACTGCAGGGAGACTGTGCAGCTGCAAGACTTTTAAACACCATGGGTGTTAACAGTCAGAAGATGTTTATAGATATTCTTGGTGCGATGGGTGAGGATCCGTCTGCATACAGGGATCTGATGAAAAGTTACGGTACATCATACAATTCTGCGACTCCTGTATTAGATCAGTATTCCAGAGATTTGACAGATATGGCAGAGGCAGGGCTTCTTGACCCTGTTATAGGCAGAAAAAAGGAGATGGAGCGCGTTATCCAGATACTCTGCCGCCGTGGCAAAAACAATCCATGTCTGATTGGAGAGCCGGGAGTGGGTAAGACCGCTATAGTAGAAGGACTTGCGCAGGATATAGTCAGTGGCAATGTTCCGGATATTCTTTTGGGAAAGAGACTGGTTTCTCTTGATATGTCCGGGCTTGTAGCCAAATCAAAGTATCGTGGTGAGTTTGAGGAGCGTATCAAGAAGGTGATAAGCGAGGTTTCAAATGCCAAAAATGTACTGCTTTTCATTGATGAGCTTCACACTATAATAGGTGCAGGAGGAGCAGAAGGCTCGTTAGATGCATCTAACATATTAAAGCCTGCGCTTGCCAGAGGCGAGGTACAGGTAATCGGCGCTACTACCATAGAAGAGTACCGCAAATACGTGGAAAAGGATGCTGCGCTTGAGCGCCGTTTCCAGCCGGTGATGGTTGAGGAGCCGGGTGTGGATGAGACAATAGAGATAATCACAGGATTAAAGGGACTCTATGAAAAGCATCATGGTGTCATCATAACAGATGAGGGCGTGAAAGCGGCAGTAAGCCTTTCTGCACGATATATAAATGACAGATTTTTACCTGATAAGGCGATAGATCTGATGGATGAAGCGGCAGCCAGGATAAGGCTTAAGAATCTGACATCATCTGACGAGCTGCTTGCACTGAAAAAAGAGATAACAGATAAGCAGAACCAGTTGGAAAATGCTTTGTCGAAAGGAGATCTCGCAGCTGCCGGTGCGCTTATGTCAGAAAAGGAAGTGCTTGAAAATAAACAGCAGAAGCTTATCAGAAAGAACCGTCGCACAGGAGCCAAAAATCAGCCTGTAGTCGGTGAAAATGAGATAGCGGATGTAGTATCGGGATGGACCAAAATACCTGTAAATAAGCTTACAGAGTCAGAGGCAGGACGACTTGCAAAGCTTGAACAGATACTTCACAAGCGTGTAATAGGACAGGAGGAGGCTGTTTCTGCTGTCGCAAAGGCAGTCAGACGAGGCCGTGTTGGTTTAAAGGATCCTAAGAAGCCGATTGGCTCATTCCTGTTTTTGGGACCGACAGGAGTAGGTAAGACGGAGGTGTCAAAGGCGCTTGCTGAGGCTGTCTTTGGCAAAGAAGATGCCATGATACGTGTTGACATGTCAGAGTACATGGAAAAGCATAGTGTTTCAAAGATGATTGGTTCACCACCGGGATATGTGGGCCATGAGGAGGGCGGACAGCTCTCAGAGAAGGTCAGACGCAATCCTTTTTCTGTTATACTGTTTGATGAGATAGAAAAAGCACATCCTGATGTGTTCAATATACTTTTACAGGTGCTTGATGATGGTAGAATCACTGATTCACAGGGGCGCACGGTTGATTTCAAGAATACAATAATCATCATGACATCAAATGCAGGAGCTTCTTCTATTATAGAACCAAAGCGCCTTGGTTTTGGCGCTGGTGAGGATGAAAAGCAGGATCACGAGCGTATGAAGAACAGTGTCATGGAGGAGGTCCGCCGTATATTTAAACCTGAGTTTTTGAACCGGATCGACGAGACTATTGTATTTAGAGCTCTCAACAAGGATGACATGAAGCATATAGTGACACTTCTTGTAAAGGAGCTTAAGAAACGCTGTAAAGAACAGCTTGATATAGAGCTCACAGTGCGCGACAGTGCAAAATCCTTTATCGTGGATAAAGCCTATGACAGAAAATATGGCGCAAGACCTCTTAAACGAAAACTTCAGGAGGAGATTGAAGACCGTATGTCAGAGGATATTATTACCGGCAAAATTAAGCGCGGCAATAAGGTAATAATTTCTACGAAAAACAAACAAATTTCATTGACTGTTGAGTAGAATTGGATTTATAATTAATATATCAATATAGCTACGGGAGGATAAAAATGGCTGTAATAAGTGAATTAATCCGTACTGAGGAAAACGGAAAGCTCAGCTTCGGAGATTATACATTGGCTGCAAAGGCAAAGCTTGACAATTTTGAGAAGGATGGAGATATCTACAAGGTAAAGACCTTTAAGGAGATTACAAAGCTCGAAAGAAACGGACTCTTTGTATACGAGTCTGTTCCGGGAACAGCGGTTATGGATTTCGAGGAGACTGCTGATACAGTGACATTTACTGTGGAGGGACCTGAGGATGCTCAGATTACTCTTGGCCTTGAAGAGGAGACGGAGTACGAAATTGATATAGCTGGAGCTGTTGCAGGTACTATGAAGACAAATCTCGGCGGCAAGCTCAGCTTAAGCGTAGAGCTTGAGGGTGTTGATTCAGTCGATATCAAAGTATCAAGAAAATAGAGCATATTTTTAGCCCGGTGAAAGCCGGGCTTTTTGTATTTTATAAAGGAGAACAATATGGCAAAAGGAAAGACCTCTGTATTTTTCTGCCAGGAATGTGGTTATGAATCGGCAAAATGGATGGGTCAGTGCCCGGCCTGTAAGGAATGGAATACATTTGTAGAGGAAACCGTAGATAAAAAGTCGATAAGTTCGTCGGGAAAAGTAAAAAAAGAATCAAAGGCGGCACAGGTTCTGCCTCTTTCGGCAGTAAAAAGCGAGAAAGAGGAGCGTATAGTGACAGGTATAGCCGAGTTTGACAGAGTGCTTGGTGGAGGAATTGTGAGGGGGTCACTTGTGCTTGTGGGAGGAGATCCGGGTATAGGAAAATCCACGCTTCTACTTCAGGTATGCAGGGAACTTTCACAAAAAAAGGTGCCATTACTTTATGTGTCAGGTGAGGAATCCCTGCATCAGATAAAGATGCGTGCCGACAGACTTGGTGATTTTACGGATTCACTGGAGCTTTTATGTGAGACAAGTCTTGATATAGCAAAGGACGTGATTCAACGAAAAAAACCGGAGGTTGTTGTAATAGATTCCATCCAGACTATGTACAATGAGGAGATAGCGTCGGCACCGGGCAGTGTCTCACAGGTCAGGGAGACAACCGGAGTGCTTATGCAGCTTGCAAAGACTCTGGGTATTTCTGTTTTTATAGTAGGACATGTGACAAAGGATGGTGCGGTTGCGGGGCCGAGGACGTTAGAGCATATGGTTGATACTGTGCTTTATTTTGAGGGTGACAGGTATGAGTCGTACAGGATACTTAGAGGCGTTAAGAACAGATTTGGTTCGACCAATGAGATAGGCGTATTTGAAATGAAGGCGGAGGGACTTGTTGAGGTGGAAAATCCGTCGGAGTATATGCTTAGCGGTAAGCCCGAGGGAGCATCAGGATCAATTGTCACATGTTCCATAGAGGGAAGCCGCCCGATACTTCTCGAGATACAGGCTCTTGTATGTCACAGTTTTTTTAATAATCCAAGGCGTACAGCAAATGGTACAGATTATAATAAAGTAAATCTACTCATGGCGGTCCTTGAAAAAAGAGCCAACCTGTCACTGTCAGACTGTGACGCTTATGTGAATATAGCAGGCGGTATAAGGATGAACGAACCCGCGATAGACCTTGGGATAGTGCTTGCAATCGCATCAAGCAAAAAGGATATTATAGTGCGTGAGGATACCATATGCTTTGGAGAGGTAGGCTTAAGCGGAGAGGTACGCGGAGTTACCATGTCCGAGCAGCGTGTGGCTGAGGCAAAGAAGCTTGGCTTTAAAAAGTGTATTGTTCCCAAAGTGTGTCTTGCAGGAGTGTCGCATATTAGTGGAATTGAGATTGTCGGTGTGGCAAATATCAAGGAAGCGATAGAGGCTGTCAGATAGTAATTGCGAGAATTGTATATAATAAACAGACAATTTAGAAAATTTGCGTTTTTTAAGGTAGTTTTACTACTTTAATTAATTGCAGAAAATCCGTTGACATATGTGTGCCGGGATGATATTATATCAAAGCTGACTCGCGGGACACATTGAGTTGTAGAGCTTGTGA
>ENA-OPSR01000519-OPSR01000519.1-human-gut-metagenome-genome-assembly--contig:-NODE-519-length-15668-cov-4.025171_pt1 | contig 15668 bp, 17 predicted proteins | sample MGYA00241459_ERZ501910 | MGnify/ENA primary metagenome ERZ501910 (study PRJEB25962, sample SAMEA2042504) | human gut metagenome | biome: human gut; feature: human-associated habitat; material: faeces...
ATTTCTTTCCTTGATATTTTCATCTTGGTATTTTCAAATTATAAGAAATTTTACTTTTAAAGAGATATCTCAAATATTAGGAAAGAATGAAGAGTGGGCTAGAACAAAATTTTACAGGGGAAAATTAAAGTTAAAGGAGAGTTTGAAAGATGAAAAATGAATGTGATGTAGTTAAAGATTTACTACCAAGTTATGCTGAAGATTTGCTAAGTGATAATACAAACCAATTTGTAAAAGAACATCTTGATTCATGCCAAGAGTGCAGAAAAGTATATGATGGTATGAAAAAAATAAATTATAATAAAGAAGATGACGAACAAATTGAAATAAACCATTTAAAAAAATATAGCAGGCATATGTTAATTTTAAAAGTAGTATTGGTTATTTTGGTTTTTATAATAATTACTTTGCCATTATTTTTTGTAATTAGATTTAATTTAAATAAAAATATTACAAGTAAGGCTATAAACAATGTTAATGAATATAAGAATGTAAACAATTATTTATTGCAAATAACTGAACATAATATTGATTTTGAAAGAAACACAGAATCGTTCCATAACTCAAAGTATTTTTATAAGGATAATCAATATAAAAAAGAAATGCACTCTGAAACTCCAGGTGTTAATATACAAAATGCAGATAGTTTTGAATATGGAAATATTAATTCTAAGGAAAAGGTCGAAATCATAGAAACTCAAAAGGTATGCTATAATGTAAAAGCAAATTATATTTTACAAAAAAAAGATGGATTTTTGGATTTTATGATGATAGCATTACAACCTTTTAGTGAAGATTATGGAACATTGCCTAATATATGGGTTCAAGCAGGATATAACCTTAGAACAGATAAATATAATGGAAGAAAGTGCTATGTTTTGAGACTTGGTGATAAATCATCATATAGAGAAATATGGATTGATAAAGAACAAAACACATTAGTAAGAACTGTTGACGAAATTTATAATAGGTCATACAGTGAAAAGGTATATTCTATAAAGTCTGATGTTGTAACAAATGAAGATGTGACTTTGCCAGATCTTACAGGTTATACTATAAAAGATAGCGAAGACAATGTACCAAGTGAATATATAGGAATTTATGAAAAGTTAGGAATATAATGTGTAAAAGGAGGAACAATAATTTATAAATATAATTTAAGTATTAATGTAGGTAATAATTTAAATTATGCTTCAAAAATATTAAATAATAATATTAAAGAATAAATCTGAAAATTTTCTTTTTGCACTGTTAGAGCCTAATAATTCTTTACATTTTGGGCTATCTATATTATAATTCAAATATACAATAATGTACTTTATGTTGCGTTTATAATATTCAATATGTTATGAAAGGATGGTTTTTATCAGAAACTATAACTAGAAAATCAACTGGAGATATTACGCTCCACCAGTACGAGGTAAACAAAATGAAAATTTGCACAAGATGCTTATTCTGCAACAGATTGTCTTTGCCAGGATTATCCAAAGTATTTTGAGTGGTATTGGTCCAAAAATTTTCCAAGAGTTTTTAATGGTACTGGCGAAATTGTTGTTTGTACAATTGATGATAACATTGCTGGTATAGCTTCTCTGAAAAAAATTAACACAGAAAAGAAAATTTGTACTTTTTTTGTTGTTAAAGAATACCGAGGTCAGCATGTTGCCACCAAGATGTTGGAATATATTTTTGAATATCTTGGCACTAGCAAACCGCTTATCACAATTACGGATTACAAAGTCTTGTCTTTTGTTCCAATTATAAAAAAATATAATTGGAAATTGACGCAAATTACGAGCAAGGGTTATTACAACAATGCCTCTTGTGAGTTTGTGTACAATGGCAGGCTTCCGGAATGATTCATCAAAAAAAACACACTTAGAAATTCAAGTGTACTGAACCCAAAAAATTGGACATTTTTTGATTATGTATTAGGCAGCTTGGGAATGAACTCTGTATTGTACAGGGCTCATTCCTTTTAATTTACCCTTTATCCTTTTATTATTATAATAATCTATATATTCTATTATATCTGTTTCTAATTCTTCTATTGTTTTATATTCTTTCATATAAAATAATTCTGATTTTATTAATCCAAAGAAATTTTCTGCTAATGAGTTATCTAAACAATTTCCTTTTCTAGACATACTTTGCCTAATTCCTTTTCCTTTTAATAAATGTTGATATTGCTTCATTTGATATTGCCAGCCTTGATCTGAATGTAATATCAAATTGGTATTATCTGGTATTTTACTAAATGCCTTTTCTAACATATCTACTACTTGTGTAAATACTGGATGTTTGGATAAATTAAAACTAATTACTTCTCCATTAAACAAATCTACTATTGGTGATAAATATAGTTTCTCATTATGTACCTTAAACTCTGTTACATCTGTAACCCATTTTTGATTTGGCTCTTCTGTTTTAAAATCTCTATTTAAAAGATTATCACATATTTTTCCTATTTCACCTTTATATGATTTATATTTTTGCACTCTTACGAAGCATTGTAAACCTAATTCTTTCATAAGTTTTCTTACCGTTTTATGATTAATACAAAAGCCTCTATTATGAAGCTCTAATGTTACCCTCCTATATCCGTATCTTCCTTTGTTTTCGTGGTAAATAGCTGTTATTTCTTCCTTTATTTCTTTATATTTATCTGGTTGTTTTAATATATTTAATTGATAATAAAATGTACTTCTTGTTACTTCTGCATATTTTAACAAAGCCTCTAACTTAAATTCATGCCTTAATTCATCTATTACAATTACTTTTTCATTTGTTTTGGCTTTGTTCTTTCCTGAACTAAGGCTTGCAATTTTTTTAAGTATGCATTTTCCATCCTAAGTCTTTGAACTTCTTCTATTAAATTTTCTTCATTCTTTTTAGACAATTTCTTTTCTCTTGGTTTTGAACTCATATTCTTTCTTCTACCACGTCGCTCTTCATAAAGTGCTTGTGGTCCTTCTTCATAATATATACGTTCCCATCTATTAACAATATCATGATGTCCTAAATTAAAATGAAATGCTGTTTCTTGTAAAGATAAATGGTTTTCATGCATATATTCTACTACATTTTGTTTAAAACTTCCACTATATGAAGACTTACAATTTTTTAATAATCCTTTTGCTCCATGTTCTTGATATCTTTTTACCCACTTTCTAACGGTTTGAACTGAGGGAATATTAAAATATTTTGCAGTACTTTCAATACCAAGTTTTTGTTTATTATGATATTGAACAACCATTAATTTAAATTCATCTGAATATTTTGACATAAAATGAACCCTCCTTATTAAACTTTTTTGTCTAATAATTTGGGTTCACTTCACTTGCCTGGTTAGGTGTGTTTTTTATACATATTACTGGCAAACCACGTTTGTGGTTTCTCCATTTCCTATAATTATTATATCCTTATTTGTAGTAAATGTCAACGAAAAAATAAAAGTACATTCTGATAATCTGTAACTGTTGAAAATTCAATATTAATTATAGCATACTCCTTAAAAGTTTTAATATAAGCAATTAACAAAAAAATTTAAATAGCTTCTTTTCGTATGTGTTCATTACGATATTTTAATTTTGTTGCTTGACCGCCACGTATGTGACGTTCTGCCTTATTTTCATCTAAAATTACTCGAACCTCAGAGGCTAAAGCAGGATTTATTTTTAATAACCTTTCACTAACATCTTTGTGTACTGTAGACTTAGATATGCCATATTTCTTAGCAGCACCTCTAACTGTATCTTTTGAATCTATAATATAATGAGCTAAAGTAATTGCTCTTTCTTCAATTGAAAAACCTATCATCAGGACAACCCCCATTGAATCTTTTTGTTTAATACTATTCTTGCAGTCTAAATAATAGAACAATAATTTCGCCCCCAAAGGGGCGTTCCTAATGGGCGAAAGACAACTTTTTACATTATTCTACATATAATTAAATAGGTAAGATTGAAAAATAATTACAATTTTAGCTACGTCAAATTTCATTTGCAACGCGGTTACATACAGCGAGTATGCGCCCTTGCCTTGTAAATTCATTTTCCTTGCTAAAATTTAATTCTTTTCCAATCAAATTTGTAACATTGTAGAAAGAATGTGAAAAATATGAAATTTAGAAAAGGTGATATTGTAGGCAGATTATCATATAACAAAGATATTGTGTTTACAGTAAGTAATATAATAAAGTGCAGAAACCAAGACATAGCAATTTTGAAGGGATTGGTTACAAGAATTGAGGCAGATAGCCCATTAGATGATTTAGAATTAATAGATAATAATAGGGTAATAAATTTATTAGATAACTTCGAAAAGGAGTTAGAAAAAAGTAAGAAGAGTCTTGTAAATGTTCAGAATAATATGTTTAAGAGGTATTATCAACATTATGGAAGAATTCTGCATTTAGATGGTGATAGAAAGTATAGTGAAAAATCACAAAAAGTATATAAAAGTATGGGATTAAATGTAATTGTTAAGAATATTCCAGAAAGTAAACAGCCACAGATGATTTGGGGTTTGTTAGGTAAATATAATCCAGATATTTTGGTTATAACTGGACATGATGGAATGATTAAGAAAGGTTATAATTTTAATGATATTTACAATTATAGAAATTCTAAATATTTCGTGGAAACGGTTATAAGAGCCAGAATGTGGGAACAAGGAGCTAATAAACTTGCTATTTTTGCAGGAGCTTGCCAGAGCTATTATGAAGCTATAATGGAAGCAGGAGCAAACTTTGCATCATCTCCAGCTAGAATACTGATAGATTTTAAAGATCCATTAGTTGTCGCAGGCAAGATAGCAACAACAGATTCTAACAGATATGTAACAATAAATGATATTAAAAATGATTTAAGAGACGGAGAAAATGGAGTAAGTGGAATAGGTGCTCAGGGTAAAAAGAGAACCATTTAACTCTTTTCCAACACAGGAGATAGCATAAAATACTAGTAATACAAATGTAACACAAATGTAATAATGCCAATTAAACCCAGCAAACCATATTAAAATGGCTACTTACAGCAATTATAACTACTTTGGTATATTTTGACTAATTATGTAAAAAATGGTATAATCGTGCTATCTTAAAGGAGTGGTGATATAAGCATGATTTATCCGAATGACATTACGAGTCTTAAAACTGATATTAGTCAAAAGATTGGACAAAAGATAATTGTGAAAGGTTCGCTTGGAAGAAATAAACCATTTGAAAAAGAAGCCGTAATTGAGAAGGCATATCCTTGTATGTTCATCGTAAAATATGATGAAACTCAAGAAAATGCAACTTATCAATACACAGATATTCTAACAAGAACTGTGGAGCTTCAAGTTTTTGATGGACAAGAGTACTGTCCTATAATACCACCAGAAAGCCAAGGTAAGAAAAAAAGGAAAGCTTACGATATAGGGTAATTTATTTTTAAAAGAAATTCCGAAAAAAAGGAATTTTTTTTTTGCTTTGTAATATACATGAATTAAGATTGATAGCAGGTACAATATTAGTTGTGCCTCAGAAAGGATTGAGAGAAAATGGCTATAAATTTATCTAAGAATAATTTATGTATAAATCAAATAATAGAGCAAAAGAATGAGAAGATTACAATAGAAAGCGATGAGATTGTTCCAGACATTAAGCCAGACGTTTTAAGTATTATTTCTAGCAGTGGCAATATTTGTTTGCATAAAAAAGAGGTACAAGACGGCAAAGTAAGAATCGAGGGAACAGTTAATGCATATGTTGTGTATATTGCAGATGATGAAAATTCCAGCATGAGAGCTATAAATGCAAACATAGATTTTTCTAAAAATATAGAAATGAAAGATTTGAAGAGTAGCATGCAGTTAGAATGCACAACAGATTTAACAGAGCTAGAATGCAAGATAATAAATGGAAGAAAGATTAGCTTAAAAGCAAATATCCAGATGAGTTTAACCGCATATTCTAATGAAAATGTTGAGTATGTTGATAATATAGAAAACAAAAAAGATATGCAATTATTAAATGAAAAGATAAACATAAATTCGTTAATTGGTAATGGAAGCACGAAAGTATATGCTAAAGATACGGTTTCAATAGATAATGTTGATAATTTATCTGAAATAATGAAGGTAGAAATTAGGCTTGAAAACAAAGAAAATAAGGTAAGCTATAACAAGATTTTAACAAAAGCAGATTCAGTATTTAAAATAATGTATTTAACAGATGATGGGAGAATAAACTCTGTTATGGCTACGATTCCTGTAATGGGATTTATAGATATGAAGGATATAAATGAAGATAGTATTTGTGATGTAACATATGAATTAAAGAACATTATAATTAAGCCTAATAACGTAGAAGAACATTCTGTGTATGTGGAAGCAGAATTTGAGATTTTCTGTGCAGTATATAAGAAACAGGAAATAAATATTATACAAGACATGTATAGTAGAACAATGGATGTAAAGTACACACAAAGAACCATAAAAGTTATAAAAGATAAGGAAGAAATTAGTGAAGTATTTAATTTAAGAAAACAAGAGAGAATAGATGAAGTAAAACAAAATAAAATTTATGATGTAGAAGTAAAGCCAAGAATAATAAGCAGTCAAATGGAAAACGGAAAAATAATATATCAAGGCGAAATAAGCCTAACATTCATATATGGCCAAGAAGGAACAACCAGAATTAATATAAAAAGCCTTGTAGAGCCATTTGAATTTACAGTAACTTCAAATAGTATTGCCAAAAAGATGAGAACAGACACGAGCATAGAAATTGCCAAAAAAGATTTTGTGGTTATGGCAGACAGTACCATTGACATCAAAGTAGACTTGAATTTTAGACTAAATATAGTAAAAGAGAGTTCAATCAATTTAATAGAAAGCGTAACAGAGAGTGAAAAAAAGGATAGAGAAAGCTTTAGTATTATAGTTTATTATGCAAGAGTTGGGGATACATTGTGGAAAATTGCAAAGAAATTTGGCAGTACGGTTGATGAAATTGTAAAGGTAAATGGAATAGAAAATCCAGATGTTATAATGCCAGGAGAGCAACTGTTTATTCCAAGATAGAGAAAAGCCATGGAAAGTAAAATTTATTCAAGACCAAGATTTTGCACAACAGGAAAAGGCTACAAGAATATGCCAAGAAATAACAGAAGATATACCGCGATTTCTATTATTACAATTATAGCAATTGCGGTAATTACATTTGTAATTATAACAAGAGCAGTAAATCCAATAATAAATGATTTGTGTATAGACAAAGCTAAAAACATTGCAACACAAATATCTAATGATGAGGCAACCTTAATAATGAACCAGTATTCTTATGATGATTTAATTACAATAGTAAGAGACAGCAATGGAAATGTAAAAATGTTACAAACAAACACGAAAAATGTAAACAAAATAATATCAGATATTCCTTTAAATATAATAAATAAATTTCAAGAGAAAAACACTTCAGATATATTCATATATTTAGGAAGTGCATTAGGGCTTAAACTATTTTCGGCACAAGGACCAAAGATACATATAAAAATTGCTAATGTAGGAAATGTAGACACAAAGCTTGTTTCAGAGTTTACATCACAAGGAATAAACCAAACATTACACAGAGTATATTTAAATTTATCGTGTGAAGTAACAATACTTACACCATATAACACAATAAAACAGATGATAGAAAACCAAGTGTTAATTGCGGAATCTGTAATTGTAGGCACAGTGCCAGATGCGTATTATGACATCAATTTGCAAAAATAGGTAAAAAGTGGTATAATAAAAACATATAAGATTTTTTCTTTTGGAAAAAAGGAGGTAAGCGTATGCTTACAACAATCGTAGTTATTTGCTTGTTCGTTGTAGCATTCTTTATGGTGCTCTATGAATGGGCAACAGGCCTTTGGGTAATGCTACTCATTGTCACGTTAGGAACTTGGTGTGTGACTCTATACCAGGAACACATCAAGCAAAACGTGAAAGACTACGAAAAGGTATATAACCTTTTCGTGGTACTCCGGCTGTCAACTATTGCGTCGGCAGTTGTTCTTGGAGCAATATGGCTTCTGACTAGACCTTTTTTTGCTTAACCAGATGCGAGGGAGGGGAGTGTAACAGCTCCTCTTCATCGTGTTTTATGAAATTATTGCAAAAGTGCGTTTTTTATTTGCACCATGTATTGACTTTTGCCACATTTTGTTATAAAATATTATAGCGTAATTGAATATGGCATATGTTAAAGCTTCTCCCCGGTAGTTTTAATAATATGATTTCATATATATAGAAAATAAATTTGAAATGGAGGGTATTTTTTACCATGAATAATACAACATATAGTATTAAAAAAGATGAAATAGAAAGAAAATGGTATATAATTGATGCTGCTAACAAGCCATTAGGAAGAGTTGCTGCAGAAGCTGCAAAATTACTAAGAGGAAAACACAAACCTACTTATACACCTAACATGGATGCTGGAGATCACGTTATTATCATAAACTGCTCAGAAGTAGTTTTAACAGGACATAAATTAACACAAAAAATTTACAGACACCATTCTTCATACATTGGTGGAATGAAAGAAATCCAAGCTAAAGATATGTTAGCTAACAACCCAGAAAAAATGATGACTTTAGCTGTAACAGGTATGCTTCCACACAACAGCTTAGGAAGACAAATGGCTAAAAAGTTAAGAGTATATGCTGGAGCTGAGCATGAGAACATGGCTCAAAAACCAGAAATATGGAATTTTTAATTAGGAGGAAGATAGAAAATGCCTAGAACAAAAAAAGAACAAGTAGTTTTTAATGGTACAGGAAGAAGAAAAAGTTCAATTGCTAGAGTTAGAATAATGAGTGGAAAAGGAAATATCACAGTTAATGGAAAAGCATTAGACGAATATTTCGGAGAAGAAACTTTAAAAGTTATAGTTAGACAACCTTTAACAGTTACAGATACATTAGATAAATTTGATGTAATTTGTACAGTAAAAGGTGGCGGATTCTCAGGTCAAGCAGGAGCAATTCGTCATGGTATTGCAAGAGCATTAAATGAAGCTAACTTAGAATATAGACCAGCTTTAAAATCAAACGGATTCTTAACAAGAGATTCACGTGCAAAAGAAAGAAAGAAATATGGTCTTAAAAAAGCAAGAAAAGCTCCACAATTCTCAAAGAGATAATATTATTCAAAATATATTGCACCTTTGCATTATGCAAGGGTGTATTTTCTATAAAAAACATGAAAATAATAAAAAAGTGCTTGACGAATAATACAAAATGTAGTACAATAAATAATGTTCAAGAAGAAGCAATCCACTTCTCACCTTAGCCGAGTAGCAAAAGGTAGTAAATAAATATTTATCTGCAACAGAGTTGTAGGTTTATTGTGTGGGTTGGCTTTATTGAAGTCAATCTTATTTTTTTGGAGGTGTTTTTTATAAAACAAGAATTACTAATTAATGAAAAAATTAGAGCAAAAGAAGTTCAACTAATTGGAGCAAATGGAGAAAAGCTTGGAGTAGTTGGTATTGAAGAAGCTTTAGACATGGCTGCAGAAGCTAAATTAGATTTAGCTTTAGTATCACCCAATGCACAGCCACCAGTTTGCAAACTTATGAATTATGGAAAATATAAGTTCGAGCAAGCTAAGAAAGAAAAAGAATCAAGAAAAAATCAAAAGACATTTGAGCTTAAAGAATTAAGAGTTACTCCAAACATAGAGCAACATGATTTTGAATTCAAGGCAAAAAATGCTAGAAAATTCTTACAAGACGGTAACAAAGTTAAGATTACTGTTAGATTTAGAGGAAGAGAGCTAAATTATGTTAAGGCTGGAGAAGAAACTCTAAACGAATTTATAGAAAACTTATCTGATATTGCAACGGTTGAGAAAAAGCCTTTATTAGAAGGAAAGAACATGTTTGTAATATTAGCAAAAAAAGTAGAAAAATAGGAATATTGATAGTTAAAAACTATTTATATATATGGGAACATCCCAATACAATTAAGGAGGAAAAAATTATGCCAAAATTAAAAACAAATAAAGCTGCTAAAAAAAGATATTCATATACAGCAACTGGAAAAGTAAAAAGAACAAAGTCAAATAGAAGACACTTACTAGCTAACAAAACACCAAGAGCAAAGGCTAGAGGAAAAGTTCAAGACGCTTATGCAGACAAAACATGCGAAGCAGGAATCAAAAAATTATTACCATATGGTAACAAATAGTAAGAATTAAGGAAGGTGAATAGAAAATGGCAAGAGTAAAAACAGCAATAATTACACGTAAAAAACATAATAAAATATTAAAAAGAGCAAAAGGATATTATGGAGCAAAGCACTACAGATTCAGAATGGCTAAACAACAAGTTATGAAATCTGGAAACTATGCTTTCGTAGGAAGAAAAGATAAAAAATCTAACTTCAGAAAATTATGGATAGCTAGAATAAATGCAGCTGCAAGAATGAATGGTTTAACATACAGCCAATTAATCAATGGATTAAAGAAGGCAAATGTTGTAATCAACAGAAAAATGTTAGCTGAAATGGCAGTATCAGATCCAGCAGCTTTCACAAAAGTAGCTGAAATAGCAAAGAAAACAAAATAGTTGATAAAAGGTTATAGAAAATTTAGGTTTTCTATAATTTTTTTTATAAATGCTTTAGAAACAATTGAAAGGAAATAAAAAATGGAAGATTGGCAAGCAAGAGAAGAACTATTAATAGGAAAAGATAACATAGAAAAATTAAAAAATGCTACTGTTGCAGTGTTTGGCTGTGGTGGAGTAGGTTCATATGCAGTTGAAGCATTAGCAAGAGCTGGCATTGGTAATTTTGTATTGGTAGATAAAGACGTAGTAGATGTAACTAATATAAATAGACAGCTTGTGGCAGATTTTTCTACAATAGGCAGGGATAAGGTAGAAGTTGAAAAAGAAAGAATTTTAAAAGTAAATCCAGATGCAAATGTAGAAATACACAAAGAATTTTATTGCGAGGAAAATAAAGATAAATTAATAAGAGAAGATTATTCATATATAGTAGATGCAATAGATTCTGTTTCTTCAAAATTATCTTTAATAGTTACTGCCAATGAGAAGAACGTGAAAATAATTTCTGCAATGGGAATGGGTAATAAGCTAGACCCAACGCAGATTGAAGTGTCAGACATAAGCAAAACTTCAGTATGCCCACTTGCAAAAACAATTAGAAAACAATTAAGAGCAAAAGGAATAAATCATTTAAAGGTTGTATATTCGAGAGAATTACCAAATAGATTCGATAAAAGCGAAGAACATAGAAGAACAACTGCAAGTATAAGCTTTGTACCGTCTGTGGGAGGACTAATTATTGCAAGTCAGATAGTAAGAGATTTAATTGATGAATTTTAAAAATTTATTGTAATAATAAAGGTATAATGATTCTCCATATGTTTTATAGTAAGATAAGTGCTATAAAATACATGGAGAATTTTTTTGAAAAAGAGCGAAATTTGTAATAATTTTGTCTACGATTACAATTGCTTTTATAGAGATTAGAGTATATAATCAGAAAATACAATAGTTTTCTCTATTGTAGAATTAACGTTAATTATTAGAATTCTAAAAAAATTTTATCAATTATTATTAAATCAAGAAATTTAATTCATATATTCGCTATAGCGAAAGGTAGAAATCCAAAAAGAGATTAGAAAATAGCTAGCATGCTTAAGAAAAAGAATGTTTTATAAACGTCCGAAGAAAAATATGAGAGAAAATATATAAAAATTTTACTTATTAGTTGAAAAATAGTAGATAGAATGGTAAAATGGAAAGGAAGTTAATGGACGATTTAAAGAAAAATAATAATGTAACAGAAGATACGAAGATAACTAGGTTACCACTAACGTCAGATTATGTTTTTAAAAGAATATTTGCAAGAGAAGAAAATAATTCAATGCTAAAGGATTTCTTAGAAGCAATTTTAAATATACATATAAATAAAGTAGAGGTAAAAAATCCAGAATTAACACCTAATATGGCAGATGAAAAACTTGGAATATTAGATTTAAAATTGGATATAGATAATGAAAGAGTAGTAGATGTAGAAATGCAGGTCTCAAATGAACATAATATAAAAGAAAGGTCTAGTACATATCTATCAAAACTTGCAGCAGAACAATTAAAAGCTAAGCAAAATTACAAAGAACTGAAAAAAATAATAACAATAAACATATTGAAATATAATTATTTAGAAAGAAATTCATATCATTCAATAGCAAGAATGAAATATGAAGATACAAACCCTATAGAATTTGTTAATATGGGTTATAAGAAAGAAGAGGAAGAGGCAACAAGTACATTTGAAATGCACTTTATAGAACTTCCAAAATTTAAAGAAAAAAATCCAGACTGCAATACAAAGCTAGAACAATGGCTATGGTTGATAGATGGAAGTAAGGAGGAGAAAGTAGAAATGTCGGCAAAAGAGAATGAAGAAATAAATAAAACAGTAAAAGAACTAAATAAATTAAGCAAAGATCCAGATGAAATAGCTAAATATGAAGAACGTGAGTGGAGTATTATGAGATACAATGTAGAAATGAAAACAAATAGAGAAATTGGCGAAAAAGAGGGAGAAGAACGTGGAGTAAAGATTGGTGAAGAACGAGGCGAAAAACGTGGTAGAAAAGATAGAGAAATAGAGATTGTAAAAAAACTACATTCTTTAGATACACCCATTGAAAAAATTGCAGAGATTGTGGAATTAAGCACTGAAGAAGTCAAAAAAATAATAAAATAATAATAAAAATGAAATTAGTCAGAAATGTCTGGCTAATTTTATTTTATACGTTTGAAAGTTTTATAAAATTTTTTTAAATTTATATTGACATTTTTTATCCGGATACATATAATGAATATATGAGCAATCGTTCAAATGAAAAAATCCATTATAAAAATAAATATGCCATATTCAAAAGGGTAAGTGGCAAGAAAGGAAGTTATATGGAAGAAAATGTTGAACAAATTAGCATCAATGTTGAAAAGGTCAATAAAATAAAAAGTAATTTTCCAGATGAAGATTTATTATTTGATATAGCGGAGAATTTTAAGGTTTTTGGGGATTCTACAAGAATGAAGATAATTGCAGCATTATTAGAAGAAGAGCTTAATGTATCTGAAATTGCGGCAATTACAAATTCTACACCATCGGCTATTTCACATCAATTAAGAGTCTTGAAACAAGCAAAACTTGTTAAGGGAAGGAAAGAGGGCAAAGCGGTTTATTATAGCTTAGACGATGATCATGTTAGAAAAATTTATGAGATTGGAAAAGAACACATAGAAGAAAGTTAATCGCCCCCAAAGGGGCGTCCCTAATGGGCGAAAGGAGACAGTATGAAAAAATATGAGTATGAAATTGCAGGACTGGATTGTGCAGCTTGTGCAAATGAAATACAAGAAGGATTAAACAAAAATCCTGAAATAAAAAATGCAAATGTAAATTTTGCAAAGATGAAATTAACATATGAAACAGATACTCTTTCTAAGGAAGGGATTGAGAAGATTGTACAGAGTATTGAGCCAGAGGTTGAGCTACTTGAGGTTAATAGTAAGAGCAAAGACTTAAAAAATGAAAAGGCTCAAAAAGAAAATAGAAAGAAGTTATGGCTTCATATTTTAAGACTTGTAATTGGCGCAATTGTTGCTGGGGTTGGACTATATGTTCCAATGCCAAAAGTAGCATCTACTATATTTATAGTCTTAGGTTATGCTATTTTATTGTTTAAAACAGTAAAAAATGCAGTGAAGTTATTATTTAAGAGTAAGACAATTAACGAGAATTTGCTTATCACAATCTCGTGTATAGGAGCATATCTGGTAGGAAAATCTTCTGAAGGATTAATGGTTATTATTCTTTATGAAATTGGTAAAATTCTAGAAGAGAAGGCTATTAATAAAACAAGAAAATCTATATCAGATTTAATGGATATCAAGCCTGAATATGCTAACCTAAAAAAAGGTGACGAAATTGAAATAGTCGAGCCATCAGAAGTAAAAGTTGGAGATATTGTTGTTGCAAAACAAGGAGAGAAAATTCCACTTGATGGTGTTGTTGTAAAGGGAACAGCAAGCTTAAATACAGCTTCTTTGACTGGTGAATCTAAACCACAAGATGTTGATGAAAATGATATTGTTTTGTCAGGAAGTATTGTATTAGAAGGTTTATTAGAAATAAAAGTTACAGAAAAGTATGAAAACAGTACTGTTAGCAAGATTTTAGAGCTTGTTGAAAATGCTACTGATAAAAAGGCAAAGACAGAAACTTTTGTTAATAAAGCAGCTAAAATTTATACACCAATTGTTATTGGAATTGCAATATTAGTGGGAATATTCTTGCCATTAATATCTAATGTAACATATGGTGGAGAAAATGGTTCAATATATAGGGCATTAATTTTCTTGGTAATATCTTGCCCATGTGCGATTGCGATATCTGTTCCATTATGCTATTTTTCTGGAATTGGTAAATCATCTAAGGAAGGAATTTTAATAAAAGGAAGCGACTACTTAGACGAATTAAAAGACGTAAAAGAAATTGTTTTTGATAAGACCGGAACACTTACAAAAGGTCAATTTGGAATTTCTAAAATTGAAGTTTACAGTGATAAATATGTGGAAAACGATGTACTAAAATATGTTGTATGGGGCGAAAGCTATTCGAACCATCCAATTGCAAAGTCTATAGTAAGAAATGCAAAAAATATTGAAACTAAAAAAGTAGAAAATTATGAAGAGATAACTGGTAAGGGAATAAAATACAACATTGATGAAAAAACAGTTTTAGTGGGAAATTCATCTTTAGTTGGAAAAGAAGATGAAATTGCAGAAAGTACAAAAATTTATTTAAAGATTGATGATGAATTAGTAGGTGCAATTCTACTAAAAGACGAAGCAAAGCATGGTACAAAAGAGGCTATACAAGCTCTAAATTCTAGAGGAATAGTTACTAAAATGTTTACTGGAGACAACAAAAAAGCAGCAAAACAAATTGCCGAAGAACTTGGAATAAGTGAATTTGAAGCAGAAATGTTGCCAGACCAAAAATATTCTGAACTTGAAAAAGAATTAGAAAAATATAAAGGCACAAACGGCAAAGTAGCATTTGTTGGGGACGGAATAAACGATTCACCAGTACTTGCAAGAGCGGATGTTGGAATATCAATGGGAGGAGTTGGATCTGGTTCTGCAATAGAAGCATCAGACATTGTTGTAATGACAGACTCAATAGACAGAATTGACTGTGCAATAGATATTTCAAAGAAAACAAGTAAAATAATAAAACAAAACTTAATATTCTCTATAGGAGTAAAAATAGCAGTATTAGTACTAAGCGTATTCGGAGTTGCAAACATGTGGGAAGCAGTATTTGCTGACGTTGGAGCAACACTAATAACAGTATTAAATTCATTGAGAATATTGAAATAAAACCAACAAAAATAAGCAAGAAATGTGTCGTAATTTGATACATGATTTTGCTTGTTTTTTTTGTGTTCTTAGGTATATAATTCAAATACTTTAAATAGGCGAAAACCTATAAAAGTATTAACGTTAATTATTATTAGAATTCTAAACAATTTTATCAAATTATTATTAAATCTAAGAATTTAATTTCTGCTTTCGCTATAGC
>ENA-OPSR01000522-OPSR01000522.1-human-gut-metagenome-genome-assembly--contig:-NODE-522-length-15541-cov-7.093375_pt1 | contig 15541 bp, 10 predicted proteins | sample MGYA00241459_ERZ501910 | MGnify/ENA primary metagenome ERZ501910 (study PRJEB25962, sample SAMEA2042504) | human gut metagenome | biome: human gut; feature: human-associated habitat; material: faeces...
GAAAAAAACAAGGATTCCATGAACGAACTTGAGGGGATCGGAAAAAATTTATAAAACCATAATTATTTTTTGAAAAGCGTTGCTAAAGATCTAACTAAAGAGATTGCAGAAAAGTCGATTTACGATTATCTGGAAAATACTCTTGGAGTTTCCATTGTCACAAGTAAACGTATCATGACCGTATAAAAGATGACTGAAATTGATGAAAATATTTGGATCTTGGAGACTATAACTGTATGGCTGTTGTCACCTCTCATACTTACAATAGTGATGGTGTTATGTTTGAATATACCCAGTCACGCCATCGCCCTGATTACTTTAGCTTCCAGGATAATGCAACAAGACAATCAATTTAGCAGGGAAAAAATATGAAACAGAAAAATATTTTATTTACAGACATGGATGGAACAATATTGTTCTCTGATAATGGAAAAACATATTTTAAGGAATCAGATTTAGATGCAATAAAGGAATTCCAGCAAAGAGGAAATCTGATCGTAATTAACTCCGGCAGAGCATTGCCATGGATAGTTGCTCCGTTGGAAGGATATCTTTTGCCTGATTACATGATTGCCGGTACAGGGAGTATTATCGCGGATAGTCATCAACAAATACTACATGAAGAACCTGTATCATTTACAGCAATCAAAAAAATAATAAACGAATATGCATCGGATATACCATTAACAGTTCATACGAAAGACAACGTATTTTCATGCAATCAAAAAAAGCAGTACAACCTGCCAACAACACCTATTAGCAGTATTGATTTATTAAAAACGGAAAAACTTTATGGAATGTCATTCCATTTCAAAGACAATAAATCTGCAAAAGCTTTTGCAGACTGGCTGGAAAAGTCAGATCACCAGGAGGTGAGAGCTTTTGTAAATATCCAGGATGTTGACATGGCGTGTAGAGACTGTTCAAAAGGGAACGCCATGAACATCCTTTGTCAGAAACTTGGATTCATGCATGAACAAATCTACGCCATTGGTGATGCTGAAAATGACATTGATATGTTAAGGGCAACAAAGCATGGTTATACATTCCATCATTCTCCAGCTACTGTAAAGCAATATGCAGAAGGCTGTGTCAAATCTGTGTCAGAGTTAATTGATAAAATATTGAAAAGAACTAATTGAAATCTTTATTCTATTTGTAATCTTTGTTTTTGAGCAACGTACCTACAAACGGTATCGTAGCAAATTCCTGCGGGTTACTTCTGATAATGTAATCGATATAATTTCCCACAATCAACGCGTATGCATAGTAGCCCATCGGGTTCGGATGAAAGCCTAACCCGAACGATTTACGCATTTCTGCATCGTATACGGGCGCATGCGCAGTCATATCCAGCAAGTAAGTAAACTCAAACATGTCGCACAATTTGGCGAGTTCGCTTGCGATATAACGGATATCGTTATCACACGCTTCACCGCGCAGTTGAGGAGTTACAACAAAAATACGCGCGTTAGGCTCTATTGTTTTAAGTTTGGAAACGATTTTGCCCATATTACCGAAAAACGTATCACCATTATCCTGCGGACAATCGGCGTTGACGTCCTTGACACTTCCCAGAGGATGCCCGAACACAAACGAATCGTTGTTGCCTAACGCAATAATATACGCTTGATTCCATTGCCAAAATCCGTTTGTGTCCGCCCAACTTTGAACATACTCGCGCGCTGTCATTCCGCCGCGGGAATAATTGTTGTATTTTGTTCCAGTAATGCGCTCTAAAACGGCGGGCCACGAGTACTCGTACATATCGGTATAAACTATATTTCCGTTTTCATCGTGACTTTCAAACTCGCCCGATGCCAAAGAATCCCCTATAACACCTATTTGCTTAAAAATGCCCGCAAAACCGCACGTTTCCTTAATAATATCTAACGGCTGTTCGCTTGCACCGATTTCAAATTGTTTGTTATTCATTTTATTCACCGTCCTTTTGTTCTTCTTTAACCTTTTTAGGCTTATCCCATTCCGTACCGGTTACAGTTTTAAGATCAAGTCCGCGAGTTTCGCCGACAAACAGCCACATTATTACAATTGCACCTACAAGCCCTGGAACCGTCAAGCCCAAATACATATAGCCGAACATGCGTTCAGGAATGATAGGCAGCAGTATCATAGTAATAACTGTTGCAAGTCCGCCCATAACTCCGTTAAGCAACGTATTGATTACCGTAACCGACGAACGCAGGTTTGTAGGAGTCGATTCGGAAAACATAATTCCGCCGATGGTATCGCCTGCGCCCCAGTAACTGCCCATAAATCCGCCGATAGCAAAACCCGTCAAATACGGAGTCCACTTGAACATACCGCTAAAGATAAACAGCAAATAACACGTCAACGCCGAACAAGACATTGCGACTATAGTTACTTTACGTCCGAATTTATCCGACACAAAACCAGAAATCAATGTAAACAGCGCGTTGCCGACGGGATACAGAAACAAAGCAAGAGTTATTTCTTCTTCCGTCATCAGCGCCGACTTTGCCATGACCGTACTGTACGTTGCCGTACCTAACGAAGCGAGATAAAAGCAGCAACAAGCAATAATCAAAAAGCGCAATTGTCTGTGTCTGAATGCGAATTTTACAGCGGTCAGAATTCCGCCTTGTGCGTTTTGTTCGCGTCCTTCCTTGCTGCGTTGTTCACGTTCTTCTATAGGCGTTTTTAAATACTCTATTCTTTTAGTCAAAAATGCGTTTGTTTCCCTAGCAAAAAGCAGCGCGAATAACGACATTACAAAACCGATAATTGCCGGCACCAAATATACTACGTGCCAACGCTCGCTTACGTTTTGCATGAGTGTAGCCCTAAGCAACGGAACAAGTAACGTGCCCAGTATCGCCACCGCTTTTACGATTGCGTAGTTACGGGCGCGAGACTTTTTGTCGGAGCATTCCAGTATGTACACGCATTGCATATCGTGCGAGACCATAAAACTCATCAACGTGCCGCCTATCATGTAAACGTAGATATTTTTGGATAAATACACAAGGAACAGCCCTAAGCCCATACATAACGTGTTAATAACCAAAAACGGCTTACGCCCGAATTTGTCCGCAAGGGGACGATAGAAAATAATAAGCAGTGTTACCGGATAGGAAATAAAACCTATGGCGGAAAAGAGCGATAATCCCGCGCCGTATTCCATACCCATATTTTTTACGAAGAATTCTGTAACTATATTCGCCTGAAACTGAATGGATATAGTAGACGCGATTTCGTCCGTTATGTAGATGAGCGACAAAATCATAAACAAGTAAATCAAATAAAACTTGTTGCTTCTTGCGCCCAACTGCTTTTCGCGGCGGATAAGTTCCTTGGCTTCGCGCGCCTGTAATCGTTCAATGTTTTTTGCCATTTTGAGTTTTCTCCTTTTGAAAATTGTAAACAAGGAAATTCTTGGTCATCTCGTCGGTAATGCCGTAGCGCTCCGCCAAATTGTGTATGGCTTGCAAGAAATCCGCGCCGGAGCAGCCTTTAGACAACAAGTTTTCCTTTTCGATAAGTTTATTCCAAAAAACATTCAAAACAATTTCGTCGGTGGCAAGGGAAACAACCGAATGATTGCGCGTATGCGCGTAAACGTTGCGATCGCCTTCTTCTCCGACTAAACACTCTCCGCCGTCGATTATAATTGTTGTTCTACGGTATGGAAACAGTGTTGAAACGTCGTTGATATTGTACGAATACACCGTTGCGCCCTCGACCAAAATGCTTTCGAAGGTAAAAATATACACCTTTACCCCGCGAGATATTGCGTTTTCGATATTACTACGTAGCACTTCGAACGGCTCTCGCCAAATGGACAGCGAAATTTCCGCTTGCGCGCTGTCGATAAGTTTCTTTGCCTTAACAACGTATTTTTTTTCGCCCACTATATTCATTACATAATCGACGTCGGCGTTTTCCGTTGCAAGTTGTTGTAGCTCGCGTTCGGCGCAGGCAATATTCTTTTCGTTTTCTTCCTTGATGCTGCGTATAAGGTCTTGATACTCGATAGGCTTGTAAAAATTCGGCTCTCCGTCTATACGAATAACCGCGCCCTTTGCCACCAAGCGATTGATAACCTCGTACACCAACGAACGCGCAACGCCCGAAAGTTTTGCGATTTCGTAACCGTTTAACACTTTATGTTTAATTAGTGTTCCGTATACTTTTGCTTCGTTTGACGAAAAGCCGAGTTTCTCTAAAAATTCATAATTGTTCATAGTAGTTATACCCCACACCACTATTATCTTACAAATTTCTTAATTGTCAATACAATTTTTTGAAAAATATGGTATTAAATTTACTTTTTGCGTCAATACGGGCTGTCGTCAAAGTACAGTTCGTCGTACAAATCATCGTCTTGCCTATCGAAACGTTCTTGCTGCTGTCGGTTGGTATTCTTTATTAGAGAATAACTTTCGCCGCGTTTTGCTCCGTATTGTAACTTTGTACATCAAAATTTTTAATTTGAAAACGTCGGAACTTTCATAGTACTACGACGGAAGACGGGTATATATAAAACAAGAGCTGGAAGCTCCAATTTAGCGCTTCCAGCTCAATCATTATCATAGAAGATTATTATTTACAGACTTTTCTTCATAGTCTCACCTTATCTATATAGTTTTTCCTCATGATAATTAGAATAAAATGTTAGTAGCTAGCCACAAAAAGGCAACTACATAATTTGGGTACCACAAAATCAGAGAGCAATCTAACAAATGTATTCTCCCCAATCTTCTTATTGATTTTTATGGTTAAATATTTACAAATTTTCATAGCATTAGCTTTTTTACTTGCTAACAGTATTTTCCATGTATTCAGTCCACAATCATGCACCAAACTTTGACCTTCTAAATAAGTTCAAACTATATGCAAAAACTAAAATATTGTAAATTATATATCAGCAACTGCATCACGCACCCATTTGCCGACATCCGCAAAGCCTTCTTTTTCATTGCAATTTTCCACTGAATGAATTGGATAGATTTCATCCAAACTTTTTGAACCAATCTTGTATTGCGATAAGAAATCTTTATCATATTGTCCAGACGAAATATCTATTAACACAAATTTATTGTTTTCCTCTATGCTCTTTTGTATTTCTCTGCCAACCCATATACTTCTTGTCATTCCTTTACTCAATATCAGTATAGTTACGGAAGTACTTTTTATTTTTTTATCAATCCATTGTTCAATCTTACTCTCATCACTTATCTTACCAGACTCCTTAACCGGATTTATTCCCGGTTCATCATCCAATACCGATAAGATTAATCTTGACTGCTGATTTGCTCCAGCGAAATGAAAACTAACAAAAACATTTATTTGATCTGGTAAATTATCATGTGACATATCATCATTTGAAAAGGCATCCTTCATCAATGTTTGTTTAATATTTTCTTCCTTTTTACGTTTTTCACTCTCAATCATCGCCATAATATCATCAATCAATTGCATGCAATTGATATTCTCATCCACTGCATTTAGCCTATCAATAAAAGGGGTATTTTGATTTTCGCTATATACTTCATTATAAATGTATCTTGATGTTAATCCTGTAGCACCTACAGGAATGACATTCTTGACTTCTTTTACTGCTATCTCATATTCACGATATGTACCGTCATTATCTAATTCATCCTTTTTACTATTATTATCCTCATATAATGTCTTTCCAAATAGAAAAATAACTGTTCCACAATCCCGGATCAGCTTTCTTCGAACCTCATCCTTTTTATCACTTTCCTGTTGTTCGACCGATATCAGCGGCTGAATTGTTAAGTGCTTAGAAACATAGTCAGATCCCCCTCTTTGCACTCCACCCATATATGCACCAGAAACAACATAGTTGCCTATGCCAACACCAAAGCCATTCACAATATCATATCCATCATCAATGATTCTCTTAGAAAGCTGCATAATAAACCATTCTCCATTTTTGAAATTAATATTATACGGCTCATCAAAATGACAACCATAATTGTGCGAATCATTTGGATCCAATGCACCTGATATGAACACTTTATTCAAAGTATACTTATCTCTTATATATTTAAGCATTGCTGTAATCTGCGTGAAGTCATCAACCAGAATCGTATGAATTCCATAACCTTTCATACTTCTGATTTTCAAATCCTGCAACTTTTTGTCCTGTTCAAACTCAATTTTTTTCTGCCTTGTAAGATTTCCTTTCTCGTCAAGATAATCTTCATAACTTACACTTCTCATAAAGCAATAATGTGTTGGTGGTGAATATTTCTCAAATGTATGACGCACTATACTTATAAAACGATCCAGATTAGGATCAGCAAATCCAAACCCAATAAATAAAACCGTTTTTGTTATCAATTCCATGACCAGACCTTTTGAAAACACTGATCGATATACATCATATAATTCATAATCAGTTTTAGATATAACTGCTCTATCCGGAAAATTTTTATCACCATGCATCTTATATACAACAGCATCTCTTCCTGGAGTATAATTTTTGTATTGAATCTGTTCATATATTACATCCACAGTCTTTCCATTCCTAAGAAGAGTATCCTCTATGATTGAATCATAATTTGTCGTCCAATATGTATCTATAGGCAGACTCGCCAAAATCTCCATATTGTCATTTTTGGTTGGAACTTTTGAAAACTCATTAAGTATAGCCCGATTCAATCCTTCTCTGGTACATTCATTCTCATAGTACTGTGCAATCATTGTAAGATCAGTATTTATATTCAAACCAAGATAATCACTCATAGGCTTTATCAACTGTTTCCAATTCACATAACCTGATGATGCAGATAAACCTGCCCCTGCAAAAATACTTAATCTACCATTTCTTAATGCCTGTACTATGTTATCTAAATTTTTTATTTTTTGATCAGCCTCAAATTCAAGCCGATCTTGTTCCAATAATTTTCTAATATCAGACATATAATATATTTCACTTTCATCTAAAATAAACATAATGAATATATTTCTAATCATTATGTTCTACTAAATTCATTATATGACAGTTATGCAAAAAAATCTATAAAAATACGATTCTCATATATACTTTATGTTCTCATAAGTTTTAGCTTATGAAAATCAGATTAAAAGTAAGCGTACATTTTCAATTTTGTGAATACTTCACTACCAGTATTTTTATTCATGCCGCCGGAACAGAAACGATATTCATCTCGATTTTTACAACTTCCTGATGAGACTGTTCATAAGTTGACAACTGATTTTTCTCTGGAATATCTCCGCAGCTATTCTTGCGGAGACGTTTCACTCAGTTGTAAAAGGTGCCTGGATTTATGTCATTATTTAAACACCACTGATTATCAGACAATCTGCTTTTCCGACATTCCATGATCAAGCGGTATTGTTGTTCAATCAGTACTCTTGGTATCTTCCTTAATATGCTCAAACCAATCCAAGATACTACCCGATTCCTTATAATCTGCTATTTTATCTCCAATCCCATATATCCTCCAACCATATTTTTCATTCTTTTTTACAAAATTCAATATCCAAATATCTGGTATTTGATGTGGCTGTTCTACAACAAAAGCATTTTCAACATTTTGAAAGATTTTCAAATAAGCAATATCATGTCTATCATTATATTGAACCTTGCTGCTTAAACCAATATTTTTCTTCTCTATAACAAAATTATGCAAATCGGAAAAATCTCCCCAATCACTTCTTACCCATGGGAATACTAATTTTTCTAATGTTTCAACCGAATAATCTTCTTTATATGCTTCTTGAAGAAATCTTGAACCTTTTAGATAAATTTCTATATCTTCATCAGACATATCTTGAAATATACCTTTTATTTCGGTATCTTCCAAATCTCTTCCATATAGGTTCTTCCAATACGGTGAATTTTTTATATCATGTTTTTCATTCGTTGAATCTCCCATAAAAATTACAGATGCACTTGTTTCCTCTTGCTGACTATACTTATTTTTCATTTTATCAACTATTGAATTATATGTATCAACAACTATTCCTTCCAAAACAGTAATATATTCCTTTACAGCCATAAGATACACATTTTTATTTGTTTTGAGCAATCTTTCTATTTTATCTGGATCCGCATGTAGATATAAACCATACAGCACATCCTCTATAGCTTTATAAAGATTAAGACTCGTCCCGTCAGACAGAATTACTTCCATATAATAATTATTAAGCTTCTCAAACTTTTCTCTAAGAATATTAATATTTTCTCCCACTTCTGGATACATCTTATCAATGGCATCAAATACATTACTCAAATATACATCTTCCCTATTATAATCATATTTCCTAAGAATCATTAATTTAGTTTGTAACATAACATAAAAAGCTTCTGTATTTTCTTCACTCACTTCCTGATTCTTATAAAAATCATAAAATCTGATATATTCTTGTACAGTGTATTCAAATCTCTTCAAAATCTGTTCTTCATCTATTTTCTTTACGCTGTTATTCTTCCCCATCCGTGCTTTCCTCTTCTTTAATAGCCCGCTTTCATCTAAGAAATTAGGTATATCTTCTGGTTTTACAGCTTCATATCCTATTCCAAACATATTATCAGCACTTAAATGACCAAATCTAGGAAGTCCATTTGCTTCCTGACTTAATTTTTCAATCATCTTATTATTCTTTATTTCCTCTTCTATTTTCTTAGAAAAATAGACATTTTCTGTATGCTCAAAAATCAAATAATTTATATATTGTAATACTTTTTCTTGTGAAGAAGAATTTATTTGGTGCCAGATTTATTTACACCTCCATCCAAATCTACTACTCCTATATCAAATCCCATTGCCAATGATGCATGTAAAACTTTTCCCCTATCTGCAATCGGACGTAAACACATTTGTGGAACAGAATGAGAATTACAAAAACTACTTTGTTCTTTTCCACACAATATACATTTTGGGGGTTTTGCTTTTTTTCGTGCTTCAGAAAGCATTTTATTCACTTTTTTTCTAACTTCTATAATATCTGTACCTTCTGGAATATTATCAAATAAACTCATAATTACCACCCTAACATTCTACATTCCTTAAGTTTCTATAAGTTGATGGTAACATAGACAAATTAATTCATCAATAGAATTTCAAAACTATTAACTTTAACAATATTGTATTTCTATTTGATATAACATTTAATCTGTATTTTTTAAACTAAAAACAACCATTTTCTGTTCTTCCAGATACTCCCCTTTAAAAGAATACGTCTTTTCCGGATTTAATCCCCATCCGATCAGAGTCTCGTACACGAATTGCTTACTGTGTATCTTAAAACCACTAACTTAGCATAAAAATCTGCTGTCAGGCTGGAACTTAACAATTCACATTTTTTGAATGCGGCCTGTGGAATTTAGTTTCGCACAGAAACTACCCAGAGGCTTGTTTGCCATGCCTGAACGTAAGATGTTTTATGGAAAGTTAATCTAATTATAGCAGTTTTATAAGGATTTAGCCTCCCACAATTCTAAAAAATCAAAGAATTTTAAAGCGTGGTGGAATTTACCCCTGCACTGGAATTTACTTTTTCAAGTCAGCTTTAACTTATCTCATATATAGAATTCATAATCTTGACAATCTGCCTGAACCTGACAGGATGAAAAACAGGCTTACCGCCGCTCTCCCGGTATTTGTTATAAATATCTGGAAGCATAATGGAATAGAAATGACAGAACTTGCAAAAACATATTATTAATGTTTGGTGCAAATTTCTCCTACTTATTAATCTCTAGCATTTGTATCCTCCTCGACTCCTTCCAGTTCTTGTAACTCCCACATTAAATGAATATGAATTCCTCTAATTAATTTTCTGTTCGGAGCAAACATACTATTAGCAGCCGGCAATATACCATTACTAATCAGACTAATCATTTTTAAAATGAACTCGTTATCGTCTTTTATAATGCATACTTCATAATCCGGCACCGTGACTCCCATTCTTTCCCAATTTTTAATATATTGTGGAAGATCAAAAGGTTTTGTTATCATCGGGAATACACCATTAGGCAATATATATGGTTCTCCTTCAACAGATAAATATATTATAGGCGCGTAGTATGTTTCGCAATCATTATATATTTTTGCAACAGACTCATTATATAATTCCGCTTTTGCCTCTGTACATTCTATAAAATCCTCCTTATCGCCAACTTGTTCGAGTATTTTTTCATACTGTCCGTACATGAATGTTTTACTACTGTAGCCAAATGGATTTCCTTCTTTCTTCGCTGCAATTAAGCTTTCTGTAAATTGTTTTTGCAAAAGTTCTGCATTTGTTTTACTAAGTCGATCAATCACACCTCTATTTGTAGTATATCTTTTATCTCCATTTTCCAATATTTGATATACACAATAATTTCCATCATGGAATACTTCATCTGTATCAATCACCAAAGGCATACATTGTGCTGCCATTATTTCGAGATTTTCCCATACTCTTTTTCCTTTCATTACCATTTTGGCCCAACATCCAATATCAAAATGTTTTAAAAATGAATAATCCTCTATTCCCGAAATAGTAACTTCGCCAATTACTCTGTCAACTGGTCTAATACATGACTTATGCGCCAACCCCACTTTATTAGAGCACTCTTCATTATCAATCTCAATTATATAAATTTCATTATCAAAAATAGCTTTTCCGCAATTAGAGCATATACAATCTTGGCATTCTTCCAAAGATTTTTCTAACACTTCTTTATGTAACAGTTCTACATCAGTAGGCTCAAAATGCTCCTTGATCGGACATATTATCAATTCGTATTTTCCCTCAATATCTCCCAATTCTTCTACTATTTCTTTTTCAATGTAATTATGACATCGCTCTTGCGAGGCACATCGATATAAAACAACAAATTCCAGTCCATTTTCAAATATCATCTTATTTGGTGCTATATACTTTAATGATTCCTTTTTCTTACTATCATCAAAACGATATAATTCAAACATAAAAATTGTATCGTTCTCTATTTTCATCTTCTCCATTGTTTTTTTCGTTGGAATAGCAACCACATAATCAATTTGAACTGGAATAACTTTATTGTTTTCTTTCCACGACCTATTAAAAAAAGGAGAAGCAAGCAGCTCTTCTTTTGTTTGATTTTCTTTAAAATATGATTTACACTGTTCTTTTAGATTTTCTCGGGACAAACATCTTCTATTTGCACCATATTCAATTGCTTTTGATATAAACGTTCTCCAAAATAGCTCAACATCAACATCAATCAATTTCCATAAAATCAACTTGATCGTTTTTTCGTATTCTTCCCCATTCTCTATATCAAATAATTCGACATACATACGTAGAAAAATCTTTAATAAAATATCCTCAGAAATATCCTCGTGCGTATATTTTTTATAAATTCTTTTAATATTACTACTAACTTTATCAAATATTTTTCTTTCTTCTTGGTATAATTTTTCTATTACACTCAAGCTATTAGCCAAACGTATTCCTTCTAAAATTCTTTTCAATTTTACCGAAATTGCTTTCGATGCCTCTGTCCTTGTAACCAATATATATGCCAAATCATTCTCATTTTGTTTTAAGAATTGATTCACAAACTGTTCGCATACACCAAAAAACTCCGACTCACTATCATCGCTCAAAGATATCGTTCTCTTCATCTGAAAATATATTTTCTTACCAGAATCTAATGTAATAACCAAGTCATCAATACTTTCGCAGTCTTCAAAGTTTATTTCTTTTATTGTATTACTCTTATTCACTTGCAACGCTAGTGAAATGTCCATATCAAACTCCATCAATATCATCATATATGCAGATACCCTTTGCTGGAAATCAATTCCTGCATTTGTTGCTTGCAATCCCATATTAACTTTCTCCTTAACTCTTACGTTAAATATAAACATCAGGGACAAATCATTATAATTCGTCCCTGTTCCTGTTCTATAAAACAATTATAATATTTTATTCTTGACTCATCAATTGCTTTCTTCTATCACGCATCTCAAAACAATCTTCAATATATTTTAGTCCTTCTAAAAATCTGTTTCAAACATTGTCGGCCCTGCAAGCATCATATCTTCGTCCATATCCAGTCCATTATCGTTTTCTTCCGGTATATTCTCTTCCCGCTCTTCAACGCCTGCTCTTTCTTTTATCTGCTGCATGAACTCCTGATCCTTCAATAACTGCTGTTTTAATTCTTCTATATCAACATTTACATTATTATATGAAGAAACTGTTTTACTATCCTTATGGATCCATGCATATACCAATTCTGTTATTAATGCCGTTTTACAGCGTTTTTGTGATTTTAAATATTCACCGACTTCTTTTTGTCGTTCACTATCTTCATTAAATAACAATACTACTCGTATCTGTCCCACAATCGCCCCCCTATCTCTTCTGGAAGCGCATAGCTGTCATCTTTTCATATCCTATAGCATTGGCTCTGACATCCTCAATAAACTCAATGTATTTAAACTCTAGTGACTTTTCAATCTGCTGTTTTAATAATAAACTGCCACCACCAAGGAATACTGCCGGATTTGTTCGAAAATGTGTCACTTTTGTATGCATATTAAATACAAACCATACATTTGTATGTGTCAATATCTTTTTCAATATTTTTGTACCGTTTATAGCAATAAATATGATATAATCCGTCTATAGGAGGTAACACTCTTGACTATTGGTGAAAAAAAAATATTTTAGAATTTTGCATGGCTTTACTCAAGATCAGCTTGTGCAGGCTACTGGCTTTGGTATCAGCACTTTACAGAAATATGAATCCGATGAACAGAAGCCAAAACCGGAACAACTATTAAAGATATCTCAGGCATTGGGCATTAGTATAAATGTCTTTATGGATTTTGATATTCATACAGTATCCGACCTTCTGTCTCTAATTTTTAAAATGAATGAACAGCTGGATTTAAATTTCAATGCAGAGGAAGACCTAAAAACGATTTACCATGCTTCCGATGAAGAGAAGGCTAGACTGGCTCTGGATCGAGTTACTGAAAAATGGACCTCAAAATACCCCAATTCCATGAAACGCTGGTATGATAACTGGGATGCAATAACACCGATTTTTAAGTTCTCACCGGATGTCAGAAAGGTTATTTACACGACAAATGCTATCGAAAGTCTGAATTCTACCTATCCGTAAGCTCAACCGTCAGAGAAGCGTATTTCCAAGTGATACAGCGCTCCTGAAAGCCCTGTATCTGGCAACTTTCGAAGCTACTAAAAAATGGACTATGAGCATTCGGAACTGGGGACAGGTCTACAGCGAACTCAGCATTATGTATGAGGAACGACTCCCAGAATAACAGAATCTATATGCATGATGAGAAGGACGTTTTTGACGTCTGCTCTTGACATGCCCGAAATCATGTCGTATATATATAGCAAGAGCTGGAAGCTCCAATTTAGCGCTTCCAGCTCAATCATTATCATAGAAGATTATTATTTACAGACTTTTCTTCATAGTCTCTCACAAACAGTATTCAATATCCCAACGAATATGATTTTACTCTAAATCGACAAGGCTTTCTTTACAATTTGAAGCTCAACTATTTTGCCATCTACTAAAGTAATCTCCAAAATATCATTGTAGCTCATAATTGATACTACTTCATTTCTGTTTATAACCTGCATGCTGCCAATTCTAATCACTGATTTCTCCACTGATATCTCCTGTGGAGAGCTGTAGAAGAGACGGATGGTACCATCATCATACATCAAAACACTATATTGTGATAAATCATTAATTGAAACTCGGTTTATTGACATCTCTTTCTCCATCCTGTAAATAATATATAATAATCTCAACACTAGCTGAACAACGGCACCATAACACACTTCACTTCCCACATAAGATGCTACGATGTGTACCATAAATCTGGCTCCAGCACTTAAATTTCCATATCCATTCTCTTCTGTGAAAAATCCATCATCTCCAGAAGCTTTTGTGCCGTAATAACATACCTTAGCAAGTGCTTTTCCATCTCCTACCTTATTGATTGTATAAGTTCCACTTCCTAGTCCCGGCTTGGATGGCTGTACGCAGTATGCTGTGGCAGATATATTACCAAATTTCACAGTATACTGATAAGTAAGGTAACTACCATATCCATAATCTGCGTAACGGTACATGGTTCCCCTTGTAACAGAAACCTGCTGTGACCTTCTTGCATTTCCTGCAGAAGCCATAAAGGTTACGATTTCTCCTGCATCCATTGCATACAGTTCAATTCCATTACTTTCTGCCTGTTCTAATTCCGATGCAGAAAAAGCTACTGGCTGAACGATTACAGACGCTAACGTGGCAACTGCAATAACTCCTGATAAAAATCTTTTGAACTTCATTTTGACTTAATCCTCTCTTTCTTCACTTATCATCGTTTTTCTTTTCAGCAGGTCTGTACCTGCACTATTCAATCATTGGAACCACCTCCCGATGTTTTTGTTACTGATTACCTATACATTTCTGAAAAGATAACAGTTTTAATAAGGATCAAGCATTTAAGCCCCAAGAGGTAATTCGTAATCTTTCCTGCAAAGGGGTGCCTCCCATCTGTATCCCCTCACGTTTTCACCGAATTCCGCCGCAAGAATGCGTAGCTGAAAAATTCATGGTATCCTCTCGCTGCTGGTATGAAATTGTCAAGGTACAAGTCAGGGCTTTTTCTTTCTGAAGAATTAACCCTTCACCTATAAAGCCCGGCAGAGGGGTTTTACCAACCCCCTCTCGCAAATTTTTTTATTTTTTTCTCAAATTCTTTTTCTTATCGGTTTCGGAATCTGCTGTCAGACTTGCATTAAGTCTTGCAAGTGCCTTCTTTCTTCTGTTGTTGACTGCTGCTGAACTGATACCATGAATCTCTGCATATTCCTGAAAGGTCTGGTGTTCGAAATAAAGGGCATAAACAAGTTCTCTCTGATTTGGTGTCAGCATATTCATCATGTTTTCTGTCATCATCTGCTGAATAATCATTTCTTCCATATCCTCGGCTGCCGTTTCACATAACTGCATTTCTTCCATAGCAGAAGATAAAGAAACACAATGTTTCTGATTGCGGCTGTCCAGATTGATACTCAGGCGATCCTCTCCTCGAAGAACAAAACGCAGATACCACTCAGCCTCTTCAAAGTAAGATTCCGTCAGATCACATCCATATCCATTTCCAGCCACAGAAGAATAACGATAACCAGAAATATCTTCGATAGGAAATACTGTTACTCGGTTCTGTGCCTGATAGACCACATATCCGTTCTCATAAACAGTGATCGTGACCTCGCCTACCTCGTTCTGAATAATCTTCTGAGCAACAACTGGGCATCCCTCCCGTAAACTTCTACAACTTGGCTTCTTTTCGCCTTTCTTTGGAGATTCCACTATTTCTTTCAGTTTTCTAAGTGTCAGCATGACAACCGCCTTTCTGCCTTTCGGCTCCGGGCTGTCAGCAGACAAAAAAGCAGCAAAAAAAGACTCCGATCTGCCCAATGTCATTAAGTTAAGATGACCAATCAAGATCTTAGCATCAGAAATGATGCT
>ENA-OPSR01000540-OPSR01000540.1-human-gut-metagenome-genome-assembly--contig:-NODE-540-length-15200-cov-2.649455_pt1 | contig 15200 bp, 6 predicted proteins | sample MGYA00241459_ERZ501910 | MGnify/ENA primary metagenome ERZ501910 (study PRJEB25962, sample SAMEA2042504) | human gut metagenome | biome: human gut; feature: human-associated habitat; material: faeces...
GTTCATAGTTGTTTCCCTTGCAGCAACCCTTGGTCAGCATGGGCCTCGAAGAGGCAATGTCCCCGCGAAGCGTTGTTACTTGTTGTAAAAGTTGTTCAAGTTGTTTTCTGTGTGTCCACGTCGAATCATTCCATTTTTCGGAAGAACCTGTTTTTCAACCATTTGGCCATGGCGCGCTGAAGGGACGCAGACGCCAGGACAAGTCGGAGGGGGACGGCGTCTGCGAGGCCTTTGTCACTTCCGCTTGCTCAGGGGCACGTCGTACTCGAAGACCTTGCCGTTTTTCACATAGTAGCGGTCGTTGAACTGCTCGCGGGTGCGCTTCCAGCGGTCGTGGCTCCAGAGCCAATAGGCTGGGTGCTCGCAGATCGTGTGCTCCAGCATCAGGAAATAGCGGTCGGTCAGCTGGTTTTCCTCAAACTGGCTGGGGTCGAGGGTGATGAGCTTGAACTCGGCCTCGTAGTAGCCACGGCGCGGACGGCTGACCTCGAGGTAGAAGACGGCCTGGTCCAGTTTGCGCGCGATGCGCTCCGTGCCCGAGAGCACGGGGGTGTCGTGGTGGAGGAAGTCGCACCAATGGTGGATGTTGAACCAGAAGGGCTTCTGGTCGGAGATGTAGCCGACGACGGTCGGGATGCCTTTCTGGCGATAGGCGATGATGCGCCGGATGGACTCGGCCATGGGGATGCTCACCGCGCCGAAGCGCTGGCGGATGGTGAGGAACATCTTGTCCATGCCCGCATTCTCCAGCGGATGGTAGATCTGGCCGCACTGGCCCTTCTGCGAGACCCACAGAGGCAGGGACGTGACCCACTCCCAGTTGCAGTAATGGCCCAGGTAGATGGCGCAGGACTGGCCACGAAGGAGGCATTCGTCCACACGGTCGGAGCCCTTGAACACCATGCGGCGGCGCATCTCCTTCTCGCTGATGGAGAACAACTTGATGGTCTCCACCGCATAGTCGCAAAACCAATGGTAGAAGTCTTTCTCTATCTGCCGCAGGTCGGCCTCCGTGCGATCGGGGAAGGAGGAGCGCAGGTTTTTCCACACGACGCGGCGGCGGTAGTGGACGACGTGGTATATCAAGAGATAGATGGCGTCGCTCAGCACGTAGAGCAGGCGCAACGGCAGCAAGGAGAGGCCATAGAGGAGGCCATAGACCGTATAGTAAAGTATCTTCTGCATAAAAGTCGGTATGGGTTAGTTGGTGGAGGCGGCCTCGGGGGCGCCGTCCTGGTCGTCGGCAATGCGGATCGTCCCCTTCATGATCGTAAGGTCGTCGCGCTCGAAGCGATAGGTGGGCGAGGCCAGGGAGTTTTCCTCCTTATAGTCGGGACTGGCCACGTCGAGCACGCCGCATACCAGGTCGTAGAGCAGGTCGTTGGTCCAGTATTTGTCCTTGTTGGCACGGAGGGCCTTGGCCCGCTCGGGACGGCGCGCCACATACTCCTCGCTCATCCACACCATCAGGGGGATGTAGGTGTAGCCGAAGCCCCAGAAGTTGGGCAACCGCTGGCGGTTGGGGACGACGCCATGGTCGCTGCAATAGATCATGCCCTGGAGGTGGCACTTCGCCCGCAGCGTGTCGAAAGCCTGCCGAAGGACGCTGTCGGTGTAGTGGAGGGAGTTCTTGTAGTTGAGGACCAGGTCGTGGTTGTCGGCATCGCCCCACTGGCGGCAGGCCTCGGGAAAGCGGTTCTCGTAGTTGAAGTGGCTTCCCATAAGGTGGAGCACCACGAGGTTGTTGCGGGTGGGATCGACCTCGCCGAGGAAGTCTATCAGCGCCTCGTCATAATATTTCTTGCCCAACTGCTGGTTGGTCCATTTGGCCACGTCGGAGGTCTCGGCGACCAAGGTGACGGGGGTGTCGGCAGCACCGAGATGGCCCTGGTTGCTGTACCAGTGGACCTTGTAGCCCAGGCGCTTGGCGATATCGACGATGGAGGTGGAGGTGTAGAACTGGCCGCCATCATACTGGTTGAAGGCGGTGAGGGCTTTCTCCAGCGAGGGCACGGTCTGGATATCGCAACTGTAGGCGTGGGGGAAGAGGACGCAATGGGCGCTGTCCTCGCTGAGGGCGCGCATCCAGGGAGTTGTGTCCTCCGCCATCGGCACAAAGGCGCTCATATACTCGCGCGTGGCCGACTCGCCGATGACCAGCAGGAAGGTGTGGGGAGCGGACAAGGGATGGAGGGCCCGGGCCTCCAAGTGCTCCATGCGCTGCTGCTGATTCTGAACGTAGCGACTGTTGCTGCACGCGTATTCGCTCACGTCGAGGTAGAGCTTGGCCAGTCCCGTGCGGGAGAAGAGGCTGTGGCGGGGCTTGAAAAGATAATGTGCCACCGCGCCCAGCAGGACGACGATGAGGACGCTGCTCCATAGCGAGGCAGCACCGACGGCCAGCGGTTGGCCGATCAGGACAAAGGCCAGGACGAGGCCCGACAACAAGACGAGGCCGGCAAGGGTCTTCCACAAAGGGCTGGAGCGGAAAAACTCGAGTATCTCATTGTAGTCGGTCTGGCGTATGAGTAACATGCCATTCATGTCGATGACATGGTGGTAGATGAGGTAATAGCCGATCAAGAACAGCGGGGCGACGAGGGACAGCACCAGCAGCGGAGCCACGCAGAGGGAGGGAAGGAGGACGGAGAGACCGGCCAGGACGCCAAAGAGATAGATGGCAAAAGCGGGGTCGATCTGGTTGTCGTAGTCGGGGGAGATCTTGCGGTAGGTCAGATGGTAGGTCAAGGGGAAAGCCGCGGCCCAGAGCTCGGCGACGATCCAGAGTTTCAGCACCGCCGACTGCAGGACGCTGGTCTCCGTCACGGCCAGCGGAAGCACGGCCACGAGAGAGGCGGGCAGGTAACGCAACAGTTGTTGTAGTTTGGCACTGGGCGAAATGCCGTGGTTGCAGGCACGATAGAGGGCGTAGTTGCCCAGCCAGAGCAAGCATGCCAACCCTATTTGTCCCCAAATATGCTCCATAGTTTTGTCTTATATATATAATGAGAGAAAAGCATGAATGGTGTACCCGTCATGGTGGGCAGGTCAAAGCACCACGCCGACGGCCACGGGAGTTGGGCTCGTGGCGCACGACTCAATCACGCTTGTTCCCTAAGCTTTTTCTCTATTATCTTGGACACCAAAACCAATTGGTAGATCACTTCCTGAATGGCCCAAAGGAGGCCACGCTTGCCGTTTCTGAAACCGCCACGGAAGAAGAAACTGGCGAAGAAGCGGAACAACGGGCGGGTGAACAACGCCACAACGCCAAAGCCTCGGTCGGCCTTCTTGTCCACTTCGCTGTCGGTATATTGGTTCATCTTCGCTATCAACTGGACGGTGGTCTCATCGGCCAGGTGCAGCATCTTGTATTGTCGCGGGGCCTTCTCCACCCTGCCGTTGACCTTGGGAAAGGTATGGACATAGGGAGGCCACTCGGTGCCCTCGCGGATGAAGAAGCGCAACTGATAGTCGTTGGACCATCCCCGGTTATAGACACCGAAGATCTTGTTGAGACGGGCGATGTAAAGTCCCTTCACGCCATCATCGGCCTGGGTGCGCTCGTAGAGATACTTCCGCAATTCGGGAGTGATAATCTCGTCGGAATCGACCACCAGCACCCATTCGCTCGACGCACTCTGGATGGCAAAGGTGCGGGCTGGTTCTGCACTCACGCAGTCGCCCTTGGGATAGGTCACGATCTTGCAGCCATAGCGCTGGGCAATCTCGACGGTACGGTCGGTCGATTCCATATCGCAGACCACGATCTCGTCGAAGTCCTTGACTGCTTCGAGACACTCGGCCAAGTGGCGCTCGGCGTTATAAGTGTTGATGACTACTGAAATCATATACGGCAATATCATCTGCAAAAGTACGAATTATCGCCGAACTACACAAATAATTGGGCCAAATACTTTCTGCGGGGGCTGGAGGAGGGCCGGAGGGAACGAGGGGGAAAGGTCACTTGCCCCGCAGGCGACACATCAGATAGGGCACGGCCAGGCGCGCCACAAACAGGAGGCGTTGGGGGAAGGGAATCACCTCGCAGACCACCCGGATATTGTCGAGCAAGCCTTTGGAACGGGAACGGTTGGAGACGCCGCCCGTATCAAACACGGACACGGGGAGAGGGACATACTGGAAGCGGGCACCCTGCTGATATTGAAGGAGGAAGAACTTGAAATCGGCAGAGAGACGATGGCAGATATCAAAGGGTGTGTCGAGCAGGCAGGAGCGGCGGGTCAACACGCTTTGATGGCAGAACAACATCCGATGGTAGAGTCGGAACTCGCGGGGGGCAGCCTTCACCTGCCCACCCTTCACCACGTCGCCATAGATCACGTCGGCCTGCGCTGGATCCACAGCGTCGAAGAGACACTGAAGGACGTCGTCGCTGGCGAAAGTATCGCCTGCATTCATGAAGAGAATCCAGTCGCCCGTGGCCATCCGCACGCCTTTGTTCATCGCGTCATAGATGCCCTTGTCGGGTTCGCTGATCCACGACTGGATAGCGGCGGCATGGCGCTTGATGACGGCCACTGTGCCGTCGGAGGATTGGCCATCGACCACCACAATCTCCTTGTCGGCGTAGCGCTGGGCAAGCACACTCTGCAGCGTTCGTGCCAAGAGCGACTCGGCATTGTAGGTCACGGTGATGATGGACACCCTGGGATGCGTCTCGCTGGTCTTCGTGGACTTCATGTTTTTATCTATCATTTCCATTCGTTGGTTCGTCTTTTATATCTATGGCGTAAGATCTACTGGGCTTTGCCCATCCTGCGGGTGAAATACATCGAGAGGGCGAAGAAGAGCGCACCCGTAGGCAGTCCGACGAGGGCATCGACGAGGTAGTGGGCTTGGATATAGACCGTGGCACAGCAAAGGAGGACATAGAACGGGGCGAAGGCCAGGAGCAACTTGTAGTTGCGGGCGTGCCAGACAAGGAGCATGCAGACCGTGCTGATGCCCACATGGGAACTGGGGAAGGCAGCCACGGGACGCTCGCCAGCCTCCTTGGCCTCCTCGACAAGCTGGTAGAAGAGGCCCGCAGGGTCGCCAGGGGACGGGAGGCGGTGTGGGTGTTGAAATAGTCGTGGAGACTGGGGAAGACGCCCGCCACAACGTTCTCCATGCCGATGGCATGATAGTAGAACGTGGGGCCCACGACAGGCACGAAGATGAAGATCAGGTAGAAAAGGAAGAAGGAGATCATCACCACCGACGAGGCGCGCTCAAACTCCCGGGGACGGCAGAAGAAGTAGTAGAACACGGTGAGGGCTATCATGGGGTAATAGCTGAAATAGCCCATATCGAAAGCCTCGCTGAACCAGGGTGAGGGTAGCCACTCGTGGAAGAGCAAGGCGGGCTGGCAACCGAACAGCGTCTGCTCCAGCGTGGCGAAGACGTGGTCGAGGTTGGGGAGCACGCGGTTGATCTCATAGATGTCGGGATACCATACGCCGAGCAGGCTCATCTGGCCCGCAATGCGGAAGAGGCGCGTCAGACGGCTGGGCCACAGACGATAGACCAGCCAGAGGGCGGCCGTCATGGCAAGCACGCGGATGCGGCCCATCACCAGCAGATTGGCTTCGGGCAACTTCGTGTATAAGAACAATATCAGCAAAAGCGTGAGGGCAAGGTAGGCCATCACCACCCACTCGACGACCAGCAGGCCGCGGACGGGCTTCTTCTCCAGCGACACCAAGTCGCGGACAAAACCTTTGATTTCTTTTTCCATTCTTTCTTGTTCGTTTCGTGCCAAACGGTCCCCTACCCTGCCACCACGGCAAAAGGGCGGACCTTCGGCGATCGACCTACTACGTCGCATCATAGGCTATCGACCTACTACGTCATAACATAAGCTATCGACATACTACGCGTAATATAGGCTATCGACATACTACGTCGTAATATAAACGAGGAAAGTGGAGAATTATTTCAAGTGGCGCATACTAAAAAATCCCCTTCCGAGGACTGATGCCTCGAAAGGGGAAGGGAAATAGAAGGAAGTCATGGGCGCGCATAGTAGTCGCCCAGACTACAAATGAAGTCGATTACTTGACAACCACCTTGCGGCCATTGACGATGTAGAGGCCCTTCGGCAGCGTGTTGAGATCGAGGTTGCGACCCACCAGCTCGCCATTGAGCGTATAGACATCGCCCTGGCGGGCAGCGTCGTTGATCTCGACACCATCAACTCCGGCTGCGGCAGCATCGAGCAGGATGATGTCGGGAGCCTGCAAATCGTCGGCGCTCATCGTCACCGTCTTGTTGGCGGCGTTGAGACCCACCATCGTGACATAGATGCCATAGAGGCCGTTGCCAGCAGGAATATCGACAGAGAAGTGGCCGTCGGCATCGCTTTCGAGCATGAAGTTGCCCGTGGCGCCAGCAAGACCCAGCACATTGATGGTGGCACCCATCAGCGGCTCGGGATCGGCCTCGCCACGCTTGGCGTAGATCGTGCCAGAGAGCGTGTTCAGACGGAGGAGCGTAGCCTCGCGGACGAGCGACTGCTGGTCGAAGGTGACGGCGGTCGTGTCGCTCTGATACTTCTCCTTGACGAAGATGAGCTGGTACTCGCCCTCAGCGTCGCGGACGTCGAGTGCGTAGTTGCCATTGTCGTTGGTCTCGGTCATGAGCACCATGTCGCCCTGGACGAGCTTCACGGTCACATCGTCGAGAACGTCGGTGGTGGCACCATTGAAGCCCTTCACGTTACCCGTGAGACGGAACGGACGAGCCATCTGGTGGTCGAGGACGACATCACCTTTGAGGAAGTCAACGGCGACGGTATCGGTCTTGTAGGTGTCGAGCTTGAAGATGGCGTTGTACTTCAGCAGCGGCTGAGCAACCTTCATCTGGTAGTAGCCCTCCTCATTGGTCATGCTGTTATAGACGACGTCGCCACTCTGGAGCTGGACGAAGACATTGGCGAGGGCCACACCCTTGCCATTGGTGACATGGCCTGAGAGCTCGTTCGTGCTCTGTACCTCAAGATACATCACCGGCGACTCGTTCTGGTCCCAAGAGGCATTGGCCAACTTGTCGAGGTTGTCATCGCCACGGTAGAAGGAGTTTCTCACCTTCTTGTCGGTGACGAAGGCCATCTTCGTGTACTCGCTGGCCTCAACATGGAAGGCGAGACGCAGGTTCTTGCCCGTATAGCGGAAGCCCTCGGGGATCTCAATGACGATCACCTCGGCAGGATTCTTCTTCGTACCATCCTTCTTGACCTTGAGCGTGCCGTTATAGACGCGGGTCATAGCGGTCGTGTCGGCAGCGACGAAACCGAGCTCGTAGTCGTCGTCGGTGTTCTCGATATAGACGCGCAGGTTGGCCTCATACTCCTTGGTGGTGAAGCCACTCTGGTAGCCGCGGAAGGCGATGCGCTGGATCGTAGAACCAGCGGGGATGCCGAGCTGGTCGGCCGTGTAGATGGTCTGGCTCTCAGAGTTCTTGTCGTAGAGACGGCCAGGCACGGCATAGTCGGCAAGGTTGGTCGAATCGAGCACCTGCACGCTGCCACCCGTTGACTCCGGAGCAACGACATACTGGAAGAGCGCGGACTGAGTGGTCGTGCCATGGGCAACGATCTTGGCACGGAGGACCATCTCGCCCTCGGCGTGCGGCGTGTAGCGGAAGTTGAGCGTCGCCTTCTCGCCTGCCTTCAGAGCGGGCGTGGCATAGGAAACTTTCTCATAGCCCTGGCCGTCCACCAGGCTGGCCGTCCAGGCACCAGCCTCCAGGTCGGTAGGCTCGATGTTCATCACATCGACCAAGATGTTGGAGCGGTTGTTGACCGTGAAGGTCTCCGGCATCGTGACGTTGTCGATATAGACTCCGTGGCCCTCCTTCAGGGAAGCGTTGACAGCCTCGGCGAAGCTGCTGACCTCCTGCTTGTAGGGCTCGTAGCCGATGGCCTCGGCACGGAAGGTGTAGGCGCGGTCGGTCTTGAAGACGTTGAGCTGATAGCTGCCATCCTCGGCCGTGGTAGCGGCGTACTGCACGTTGTCGGCAGTGAGCGTGACGTTGGCATGGGCGATAGGCGTACCGTCGGCCTCAGCAGTCACGACACCCGTGAGCGGCGTGGAAGCCGTGCTCTCCGTGACGAAGGTGATGACAGGAGCACCATCCTCGGAGAGAGTGAAGTCCTTGTCGGCGAGGTCGGAATCAGACTTGCGATGAACAGACTGTCCCTGAAGGTAAGACTTGTCGGTCTCGAAGCGCACGTTGGAATAGCCTGACGGCACGTCGGCGTGCATGAAGATGCTGAGGTTGCGGCCATCATAGACGAAGGAGTTCTTGAACGTGATGTTCATCATCTCCGCGGTCTCGGTCTTGTTGCCAGCGATCGGGAAGGTGCAGACGTCGTCGAAGACCTGCTGCATCGTGTCGGTATTGTGGACAGCGAAGGGCGAGGTAAACACGGCATCGTCGGTGTTGCACATCCACACCTTCAGGTTGGTGGGAAGTTCCTTGCTTTCGTTCCATCCACGGATGATGATACCCTTGATGCGGGTGCCAGGCTCCAGGCCCAACTGAGCGGCCTTGTAGATGGCGTCGCTCTCGCTGTGCTTATAATAAGGAGCAACGGGGGTGCTGTTGTTGGTGACGGGGAAGGTGGGGTTGCCGACCTGGACGAGGCTGTTGCTCGTCTCGGCAAGTACCTGCACTGCCACGGTGTCGGAGGTGAACAGAATCTGACCACCCACCTCGAAGGCTGCATAGTAGTTGGCCGTGCCACCCTCGTGCGGCGTGAACGTCAGGTCGAACAGGCGGCTCTCGCCAGCGAGGAACTCAGCCTCGGCAGCCGTAGCCACCTTCTTGCCGTCGCGGTAGAGGCTGACGGCATAGGCACCCTTGGCCATATCGGCCGGGTGGTTGTTGACGATTCTCACGCTGGCCTGGCTCTCGCTATTGACGGTAGCCACGGTGGGGAGGTTGAGAAGCTGGAACATCACGTCGTGGGAAATCTTCGCATAACCCATGCCGTAGATGTTGTCGAGGCGCGCACCAGCCGACTCAAAGGCGAGGTAGAGATTGCCTGCGGGCAGGTTCTCGACCGCATAGGAACGGAACTCGCCACTATAGCGAGAGTCGGAGATGAGGTTGAAGGGACTGAACGTGTTGTTGTCGGTACCCGTACCCTCGATGGTGTGGGCAAGCGTCCAGTTCTTTCTGTCGGTAGAATAGTAAACGCGGAGGAAGGTAGCGTCGTCACGGCGGGCAGCATCGAAATGGAGCACGTCGCCACTCTTCACCTTCAGCATCGGCGTGATCAGACGCGTAGGCTCTACGTCATACTGCGCCTGGGCGCAATAGATGTTGTTGGGGAGGTTGGCCTGCAGGGGGAAATCGCTGATGAACCAGCTTTCGCCGACGATGTAGCCAGCCGGCATCTTGCCATTCTCGAAGTTGGCATACATCTCGTTTGCTGCCACAGAGGTAGCCGAGAGCGCGATCTCCACGGTGCCACTGTTGGTCTCCAGCGTCAGCGTGCCCTGGTTCTCCGTACCCACCTGTCCGAAGGTGATGGGGAAGGTCAGCGCGGCGTGGGGAGCGACCTGCTGGGCCTTGAAGGCGGTGGAGAATCCACCCGTCATCGAGACATTGGTGATATCGAGCGGCGTAGCACCGTCGTTGCGCAGGAGATAGGAGTAGGTGACCTCGCCCTGGACAATACCCAGGTCGATGGCGTCGCCTACGGGCTTGCCACTACGGTCGAGCATCGTTGCCACGGGCTCGTAGGGATAGGCCTGGCGCTCGCCACAAGGCGTGAGCTCGCCCGTGAGGTTGTCGCGGACGGCGTAAGAGTAGTTCTTGGGATAAGAAGCGTAAGGCAGGGTGACAGTCAGCGTGGCGGTGGTCTCAGCGCCAAGGGCGAGATCCTCCGTCATGGCCGTCGTGCCCACCACACGGTTGTTGAGCGTGGTGTTGACCAGGGAGAGCGAGTAGTTCTCATCGCCCACCTTGAGGTCGCGCTGTCCGTTGTTGCGGAGCTGGACGGAGTAGTTGAGCGTGAAGTTGCCATCGCTTGCCGCATCCACATACTCGGGATTGGCATCGCTCACCTTGAGCACCTTCATGCGAGGCAGCGGAGTCACCTCAGCCGTCGTGGCCGTCACATTGTCGATCAGGACGCTGTTGCCACGGATACCGATGTAAGTGCCCTCGGCCATCTCCGGCACGGTGATGGTGCAGAAGCGGTCCTCGGAGAGCTCGGGAACCGGCATGTCGATGACGCCATCGGTCGTGAACTTACCGTCCTCGAAGTTGACATAATAGAACTTGATATCGCTACCATAGTTCAACGCCTTCACATCGACGGTGACCGTACCTCCGACAGGAGGAAGCACCAAGATGTCGTTGAGCGTCTGGGTCTGGGTGAGACTGTCCGTCACCGTCTGCGAACCGATGTGCAGGCAGCCCGAATCGTCCACGCCGCCCGTAGCCTGATAGGCGTACTGGACGTAGTAGGTGTTGGAGCGAACCACCATCGCATCGACGATATGGCCCCAGCCCAAGGGCGCAAACTCCGGGTCGGAGGTGTCGATCGGCGAGTTGAAGTCGTACTTGTACGGACTTTGTGTCTGCGCCTGTACGTTGTATCCGGCAAAGAGCACGGTGAGCAGGAGCAGCAGATGTCTGATTCTGTACATAGTTATTATTGTTTTAATGATTGGTTAAAGGGACAAGCAGACCCGCTCTGGGAGCGTTGGTTGGTCTGCTTGTCCTCTTGCTATGAATCCGATTACTTGACTACCACGTGGAAGACATGCTCAGCGACGCGCACGAGATAGGTGCCGCGCTGCACATGGAAGGTCTTCTTATCGACGTTGTCGGCCTTGGCCACCTGACGTCCGTCGGTAGTGAGAATGGTAACGTCGCTGCCATTGGCATTGCTGACGGTCACGGTGCCGCGACCTGTCATCACATTGAGTCGGCCCTGGGTCAGCTCCTCTACGCCGAGCGTGATGCCGGCCTCGTTGCTGAAGGTTGACTCGCCCTCGTCATAGACGATGGTGATGGTGTAGATGTCGCCATCGTTGCCTGCGTCGCTGAAAGAAGTGGCGTTGGCGTTGGCCGTGCCGATCTTCTCGCCGTTGCGATAGACATTGTAGTTGAGGATGGTCAACTGACCCTCGTGATAGGTGATGTCGTCGACGAAGAGAGCCAACTTGTTCTCGCTGACGCAACGGATAGCGAAGTACTTCGTGCCCTCGGGCAGGTTGGCCTCGTAGTTGTACCAAGCGTCACCCTCAGCCTCGTGGGTGCTGATGAGCTTGAAGTCCTCGACGTTGTCGCCGGTGGTGGAGTAGAGGATCTCGAAGGCCTCCGGTGCGTAGGTCAGGGAAGCAGCCTTGGCCCAGAAGTCGATCTTCTGTGCACGACCGTCGAGCTCCGGAGAGATCAGCCAGTCGTCGCTCTTGCCACCATCGTCGGCAGACTCATTGTAGGTACCCCAAGAAGAGATATACTGCGTGCCCGAGTGAGCTACGAAGCGCGGGAGAGAGCTGAGACCCATCTCGACGGGATCGAAGATGATGTAGGCCATCGGATCTCCGCAATGCGGGAAGAGGAAGCCACTGATACCGATCGTCGGCAGCTTGTCCCCATCGACTGTCTTCCAGTCGCCGATCTTCTCGCCATTGCTCCAAGCCAGGTAGCTCTCGAAGTCCTCCACGACGGTACGGGAAGTATTCGTCGGCTTCGTCCAGGCCAGGTTGATGTTGTTGCCCTCGCGCTTAGCCGACAGGTCGGTGACGGTGGGCAGCTCCGGCTCCTTGACGTTGATGTTGACTTTCGCCGTTGTGTTGTCGCTGGGATCATCATCCTCGCTGGCGGGCTGTACGGTAGCATAGACCTCACACTGGCCTGCATCCTCCACCTTCGGAGTGAAGTTGAGGTAGTAGGTCTCTGAGCGGAACGGATCCAGCGGACCACCCTTCTGGCTGGCCACCTTGCGACCGTTGAGGTAGAGGTCGATCGTGAAGTTGTCCTCCACGTTCTCGCCGATGTTGCGGACGGTGACGCCGGCCTCCATTACGTTGCCGACCGTACCCGTGAGCGTAGGCTTCGTGCTGACGGCACAGAGGTTGTGGCCAAGCACGTCGTAGATCTCCACGGCGTCGAAGCTGAGGCGCTGGAGCTCCTTGTCGTTGCACTCACCGAGGAACTTCAGTACGATGAAGTCGTAGGCGGCATAGTCGCCAAGGTCCACAACCTCCTCGATCCACTGACGGTCGCCCGTGAGCTTGCTATAGTCGATATCCTTGAGTTCGACGGTCTTGTTGTCCGGCGTCATGACCTCCAGGCGCAGGTGGTAGTCCAGGCCCGGTACGCCATTGTGCCAGAAGCGCAGCACAGGATTGGCAGCACCCTTGAGAGAGATCTTGCCCGAGTTGAAGGAAGCCACTGTTCCCTTTTCCTTCGGCGTCCAGTCGGCAGAACCGATGATATCGTCGGCAGAGTTGTAGTTCTTCGGCCAGAAGCAGTCGTCGGTATCCACCCACCAGAGGCTGTTGTCGAGGTTGCCCTTGCGGAAGGACTCTCTGAACGGCAGCGTGTAGGGAGCACCCGAGATAACCAGGTTGGACGCCTCATACTCGCCCTCGCCTACGTCGGAGACACCGCTCACGGCGAAGTAGTGGAGATCCTGCACGCCGTACATAGGAACCTGCGGCTGATAAGAGAGACCCTTCACACCCTCCTTGAGGATCACGAAGTCGAGGGCCTCCAGGTCGAGCGTATAGATATTGTACGTGAGCTCATCGGGCTCCACATAGCCACCGTTGACACCCAGGGTGCTCGGAGCCTTCCAGTCGACCGTGATGGCATCGAGGCCGGACGTGGCGCGGACATCCGTCGGCATACCGGGAATATCGAATCCGATATAGGCGCGGTGCTCGGCAGGCTCGCCGGCCTCGTCGCCCGAATAGGCGGTGATAATATAGGTATTGAATCCATCCAGGGCGCCATTGTCGGTGAAGGTCAGCTGCTGACCCGGCGTGACGTTGGTGAACGTGTGGATGAGGTCCTCAGTCTCCGCACGGCGGCGAACCTCGATCTTGGAGATAGAAGACAGCGTCTGTCCGTTGATGGCCTTGGTCGGGGCACGGAAGGTGAGGGTAGCCTCGCCCACTCCGTAGTCGCCCGGAACGATGGTCAGGTCGGTCACGGTATCAGGAGAGCTGAGCAGCGGGCCCTCGGTGACGAGGATGCTGTCCACGTAGGTGCGGTAGCCGTCCACAGGGCTCTGGTCGTGGAGACCGAAGTGATAGACACCGTCAGCCTTGACCGTCACGGTCGTCTTGAGGTTGACCCACTCGTTCTCGGGAAGGTTCGTTCTCGGGACGATCTCAGTATAGGTAGAGGGATCGAGGCCCTCACCGAAGGAAGCACCAATCTGCTGGAGATAGCTGGTCATACCGCGGCGGGCACTGAAGGAGAAGTTGTACTTGCGGCCCGGGGTGAGGTGGATCTCCGGCGTGATGAGCCAGTCGTCGCTGGCCTGCATTGAGCTGAACGTACAGTAGGCTACGCCATTGGTGGCGTTATACTCCCACGTGCTACCATCGTTGTTGGCATCGACGATGGTGAAGAGGTTGAAGTCCTCCTCCGTATTGAAGTACTCCTCATAGGGCACCTCGCAGGCGTCGCCGATGAGAATCTTGTTGGAGGTGGCCTGTGTGCCGTAGAGACCCTCATAGACCGGGGTCACGACATAGAAGAAGGAAGTGAGCTTGCCCTTCTCGAGGGTTTCCTCAAACTTCACCTTGGTGTAGTTCTTAGCCACCGTCACGCGACCTGGGTAGCGGACGATGTCGTAAGTGACCTGCGGACCATTGACATAGCCGCCGTGTGTACCCTGCGTCGGCGCACGCCAAGTCAGCGTGGACTTCATCGTCTCAGGGTCGATCTTCAGTTTCAGAGAGGAGACAGCCTTGGGGTTGTCCGGTCCCACCCATGCGGTGGTCTTGGCCAGCGGGCTACGTCCTGCTGCATTGGTGGTGGCAGCAAAGATGACGTTGTCGCCCTTGGGGGCCGTGATGTCGATGCTCACCTTCTCGCCCGGCTGGCACGACTTGGTCACGGGCTCTCCATTCTCGATACGCACGGAAGCGGTCAGCGTGCCCGTCAGCGCTTCGCCACCAAACGTCGTGGTCGGAGCGGTGAACGTAGCCACACCACTGGTGCTGCCCTTGGAGAAGGAGACAGAGAGGTCGTTGATCTTGGCCGGCGCATTCACGTCGGTCAGGGCCTCCGCCACGGTGAGACAGACGACCTCCTCGCCGTCGGGGAAGTCGGCCACCTTCGTAGCCTTTGCCGTCAGGGTGTCCACCTCGTAGAGACCCGAGGGCGAGTTCTCAAACGAAGCAGCCCAATAGAGCTTGTCCGTATTGCGGTCGAAGGCGGCACTCTGCAGGTAGAGCGGATAGAGACCCGTAGGACCGATCTCGGTCACGGCACCCGTGGTACGGCTGATCTTGCAGAGCTTACCCGTGCTGCTGATACCGTACATGCTACCCTTGGAGTTGATGGCAAAGCCGAGGAAATAGACATCCAGGTTGCCGATGGTCTGCGTCGTCAGGCTCGCATAGTCGATGACGTTGAGCGCATAGCCCGAGAAATCGCTGTTGTAAGCGATACCATACACCTTATTAGTAATAGGATCGACATCGGTGTCGAAGCAATAGAGGTCCGGGCGGTTGCTGACATCCTCGGTGCGCGTCATCTCCCAGGTGTCCATGTCGTACTCATAGTACTGACCCATGATCTCGCCGAGGAAGCTGAAATAGCTCACGAAGCGGAACATGCCATCCTTGAACACACCACCACCGTTGGCGTCGAGGGCAGCGCCGCTGCAGAGGTTCTGGATCGTGATGGGGTTGGTGCCGCGGAACTGTCCCACATAGAAGGGAGTGGCGTCGCTGGGCAGGGTGTCCCACGACTTGGCATAGATGACGTTGCCCCAGAACTCCACGCCGTCTGCACTGGCGAGGCGTACGCGCTGGTTGGGGTTGGGCATCACGAGCGAGCGCGGTGTCTTGCGCAGTTTGCCTCCTTCGCGGTGCCACGGCTTGGCTCCCACGATGGGGCCGCGCTTGGCGGGCGTACCGGCCGGGTCGCCAACGCCAGGTCGCAAGACGCGCTGCGCCTTGGAATCCTGTGCCCACATCGGAAGTATGGGCACG
>ENA-OPSR01000542-OPSR01000542.1-human-gut-metagenome-genome-assembly--contig:-NODE-542-length-15162-cov-2.141193_pt1 | contig 15162 bp, 9 predicted proteins | sample MGYA00241459_ERZ501910 | MGnify/ENA primary metagenome ERZ501910 (study PRJEB25962, sample SAMEA2042504) | human gut metagenome | biome: human gut; feature: human-associated habitat; material: faeces...
TGGCCACAGAAGGGTTGCCACCCTTGGTGGAGGAACTTCGCCAACTTGACCCCGTCCATTGGGGAAAGGTGGATAGAAGAAATCCGCGTCGAGTCGTCCATGCATTAGAGATCTGCATCCAGACCGGGAGACCTTACTCCTCTTTCCTCTCCGAGGGAAGCAGGACGCGCCCTTTTCGGGTGGTCAAGATAGGGCTCAACGTGGATCGCGCCTTGCTCTATGAGCGCATCAACCAGCGGACGGAACAGATGCTTGCCGACGGTTTCTCCGAAGAGGCGTTGCGGATGATTCCTTATCGCCATCTCAATGCGCTCAACACCGTGGGTTACAAGGAGATGTTCGACTATCTGGACGGCCTGGTGACGATGGAGCAGACCATCGACAGAATACAAAGCAACACGCGACGCTATGCCCGCAAGCAGCTGACATGGTATAAGCGCGACGAGGAGATGCGTTGGTTTGATCCCGCCGATGTGGGGCCGATCATCGCTTATATCGACGAGCGGATCGAAGCAGGAAAGAAAGCCCTTCAGACCGCCTTGACATCCCTCGACCATAGTTCTTAATTAGAAGTTAAAAACATGAAGTTTTTACGAAACACTTGGCGAGCCATCAAGGGCTTCTTCCCTTGGTACGCACACCTTTATAAGGGCCGTCCATGGTACACCAAGACGGCGGTAGGCATCGTATCGACTATCGTTGCCTTCTTCCTCTATCTCGGCATGGTCGATGTCAATTTCCTTTGGCTCTTTGGCAAGAGCCCCGGTTTCATGGATATACAGGAACCGCCCACCTTTGCCGCGTCCGAGATCTACAGCTCGGACGGCAAACTTATCGGTAAGTATTTCAAGGAGAACCGCACCCCTGTACAGTATGAGCAGGTCAATCCAGTATTCTGGAAGGCTTTGGTCGATACCGAGGACGAGCGTTTCTATAGCCATCATGGCGTCGATTTCCTGGGATTGGGTGGTGCCTTGAAGGACGCTCTGCTTCATAGCGGAGCCCGTGGTGCCTCCACCATTACGCAACAGCTGGCAAAGAATATGTTCAGTACCCGATCCCAGAGTTCTACAGGACTCTTGGGAAAGGTGCCGGGTGTGCGCATGCTCATCATGAAGAGCAAGGAGTGGATTGTTGCCACCAAGCTGGAGTTTGTCTATTCCAAGGAGCAGATTCTCACGATGTATGCCAACACGGTAGATTTTGGCAACAACTCCTTTGGTATCATGACGGCGGCCAAGACCTATTACGACTGCAAACCCAGTCAATTGACGCCCGACCAGTGTGCCACCCTCGTGGGAATGCTCAAGGCCACGACTTCCTACAATCCTATCTCGCACCCCAAAAATTCCATGGCGCGTCGCAATACCGTGCTCTACAATATGGTGACGCATGGCGACATGTCACAGTCTGACTACGAGCGCTACTCCAAACGCGAGCTTGGTGCTGAACTTCATGTGGAGGAATACTATGGTGGCAAGGCATTGTATTTCCGTGAGGCCGTCTCCAAATACCTCGACCCGTGGTTGAAGGAGAATGGCTATGACCTGTATAGTGCGGGTCTGAAGATTTATACCACCATCGACCTGCAGATGCAGGAGTATGCCGAGCAGGCCGTCAAGAAGCAGATGGAGCAGATCCAGCGCAATTTCGACCGCCATTGGTACATCCATCGTGATGCGAAGGGATGGAATGGTATGAATCCTTGGTGTGACGAGACCGGCAAGGAGTTGCCCGGGTTTATCGAGGAGATAGCCCAGCGCCTTCCCGTCTATCGCGCCCTTCAGCAGCGCTTTCCCAACAACCCCGACAGTGTGCTCCACTATCTCAACAAGCCGCACATGGTCAGACTTTTCGACTACGAACGAGGCTCGATAGAGAAGGAGATGTCCACGCTCGACTCCATCCGCTATATGGTGAGTTTCATGCATACCGGACTGGTAGCCATGGAGCCGCAGACAGGAGCGGTACGTGCTTGGGTGGGTGATATTGATTTTGAGTCGTGGAAGTATGACAAGGTGACGACAGAGCGTCAGCCAGGATCCACCTTCAAACTCTTTGTCTATACCGAGGCAATGAATCAGGGAGTTACTCCCTGTGACAAGCGCCGAGACGAGTATATTCAGATGGAGGTGCTTGACAAGAAGACTGGCGAGTACAATACCTGGCGGCCTACCAACGCCAATGGACGCTTCTCGGGCGATAGCGTCACGCTCAAGCGCGCCTTTGCCCAGAGTATCAACTCCATTGCCGTCAAGCTCGGTCAGGAGATGGGAATACCCAATATCATCCGTACGGCCCAGGACATGGGTATCACCAGTCCGCTTGCCGACGAGCCGTCGTTGGCCTTGGGATCGAGCGATGTCAATCTCTTGGACCTGACAGATAGTTATTGCACCGTGGCCAATGACGGCAAGCACCACTCGCCCGTATTGGTGACGCGGATTGTAGATAAGGACGGCAATGAAATTTACCATGGTCCCGACGATCAGAAGCAAGCCATTCCCTACCGGTCAGCTTTCTTCATGCAGGAGTTGCTCAAAGGCGGACGCATGGAGCCGCGTGGCACGAGTATGAGCCTCAACCACTACATCCAGCCTAACGGCGATACGGATTGGGGTGGCAAGACAGGTACGTCCAACAATCACGCCGACGCTTGGTTTATGGCGGTCAGCCCCAAACTTGTTGTCGGATGCTGGGTAGGTGGCGAGTATCGGAGTATCCATTTCCGAACGGGAGCTCTCGGTCAGGGTTCCAAGACCGCACTCCCCGTCTGTGGCGAGTTTATCAAGATGCTTCATGCCGACGCACGCTATCACGAGAAATACAAGGGCAAGTGGCCAGCTCCCGACCCTGACGAGATCGAGGCCTCGACCTATCAATGTGTCACTTCGGTAGTCTCGACTGCCAAAAACGATACGCTCGACCTCTATTATCGCAATCGTCGCCACCACCAGGAAGATGTGGAGGAAGAGATGCTGGACGAGAATGGAGAGCCTATGCCGCAGGAGGCTGGTGCCTCAGGGGAACCTCGACATGGCGAAGGCGACCACAAGTCGAAGACAGAGACCAGTGGCTCCTCTGCCAACAAGTCGAACGCCTCTTCCGGCAAGTCAAGTCAGTCGTCAGGAAAGACGGGATCGACGGAAGGCCATCAGCGTATCGCCCCGGCTCAGCGTCCTCGTGCCGAACAGCTATAATATCGGTAACGAAAGGACATGGCTGGACCGACTATAGAAAAAGTGGATCTGGACAATCAGGAGTTGCAACAGGCACTCCAGATTGTCCAGTTCACGCATCACTCTCTCTTCCTGACGGGCAAGGCGGGGACAGGCAAATCTACCTTCCTCCGCTATATTGCTGCTACGACCAAGAAGAAGCATGTCGTCCTTGCGCCGACGGGCATTGCTGCCATCAATGCTGGAGGCGCTACGCTCCATTCCTTCTTCAAACTCCCCTTCCATCCGTTGTTGCCTACCGACACCCGTTATACGGCACGCAATATCCGCAAGACGTTGCGCTATAATGGCGAAAAGATCAAGCTCCTGCGCGAGGTGGAGTTGATAATCATTGATGAGGTGTCGATGGTGCGAGCCGATATTATCGACTTCATCGACAAGGTCCTGCGCATCTACTGTCATAAGATGCGCGAGCCGTTTGGAGGCAAGCAGATGCTCTTCGTGGGAGATATCTATCAGTTGGAGCCCGTTTTGAAAGAGGAGGACCGCCAGCTCCTTGAACCTTTCTATAAGGGAGCCTATTTTTTCAATGCCCATATCTTTCGTGCCTTCCCCTTGGTCAGTATCGAACTGAGGAAGGTCTATCGACAGACCGATCCCCATTTCATCTCCATCCTCGACCACATTCGCACCAATCGGGTGATACCTGCAGACCTCGCCGCCCTCAATGCCCGCGTGTCGCAACGCTCGCAACCGGCCGACGCACCTTCGGGAAGCCTCTCTATCACTCTTTCCACGACGCGCGACAATGCCGACTGGATCAATTCTGAGGAGTTGTCGAAGTTGCCTGGCGACAACATAGAGCTCGTAGGAGAAATCAATGGTGAGTTTCCTGAAAGTTCCTTACCCACACCTTTGACACTTCAATTGAAGGTAGGTGCCCAGGTAATGTTCGTCAAGAACAATGCAGACCATCTATGGGTCAATGGAACGCTGGGGGTAATCACCGGTATTGACGAGGAAGCTGGCCTTCTCTATGTGCAGACAGAAACGGCCGACCAGCTCCAGGTGGAACGAGAGTTGTGGGAAAACGTGCGCTACCACTTCGACGAGACCGAGAAGAAGATTGTGGAGGAGCAGATTGGCACTTACATTCAGTACCCCTTGAAACTCGCTTGGGCTATTACCATCCACAAAAGCCAAGGACTTACCTTCCAACGAGCTGATATCGACTTAGGCCATGGAGCCTTTGCGGGTGGCCAGACCTATGTGGCACTCTCCCGCTGTACCTCCTTGGAGGGCATTCGCCTGCACGCTCCCGTGCGTCGGAGCGACATCTTTGTGAAGGACGAGGTACTCGGCTTTGCCCGCAACTACAATGATGCCGGACTGATCGGGCGCGTATTACGACAGTCCAAGGCCGACAAGGAGTATTATGATGCTGCCCGCGCCTGGGAGGAGGGAGACTATGGACGTTTCATTGACCAGTTCTTTCTTGCCATCCACAGTCGCTACGACATTGAGAAGCCTGCCAGCAAACGCCTGTTCCGCATGAAGCTCAACCATTTCAATGCCTTGCGCGAGGAGAATGAGCGCCTCAAGGAAGCGCTGGCTGCTCGGGAGAAGTTCTTGGAAAAACTCGCAACGGAATACTTTGTGATGGGGAAAGAATGTGAGAGCGAGGGCCTTACGGCTGCTGCCATCAAAAACTACCGCAAGGCTTTGGAGTTGCGTCCCGATTACGCTAAGGCGCAACGTAGGATCAAAAAACTCGAAAAAGAAGGAAAATAAACATGAGAAAGCTGCTTTATATCATCTGCCTTTCCACCCTGGCCTCTTGCCATCTTGCCACCAACTCCACCCCCTCTGATGCCGACAGTGTGCCGCAGAGCGTGTTTGCCCCGTTGGAGACCGATACCGTGATGCCCGTCAATCTCCAGCTGGTCACGGGCCTCCAGTTTCCGAAGTACCGCGTCTTGAGCGAGACCCCATTCGTCCCCGACACGGCGAGTATCGCTGCCTATGAGGAGACCGTGGCCAGTGGCAGTTTCTCAGCAGTGCTCACGATGGACACCATTCCCCCGTTGGACTTCTTCCACCGTATCGACACCGTCAGCCGCCACGACACTTGCTGGCAGATAGAAGGCGCAAGCTACGTCTATCGCCGCACTATTAAGGGCACGGCCTATACCGTCTCCCTCTCCAAGGAGAGCAAGGCGATCCGCTATGCCCAGGTGAAACTTAACCCTTAGTCCGCTGAAAATGGGGCAAAGCCCTCTTTTTGGTCTTGTTCATCATAAAAAGATGGGCAGACCTACTATTCTTGTCGGGTGTTTTTTGTAACTTTGCGACCGAATATGAAGAAGTTTAAGTTGTCCAAGAAGAATTACTTGTTAGGTTTCCTTATCGTCACGGGTGTGCTTGCGTTGGTCCGGATTATTCGACCTGATGTGGCGGGCACGCACTATTCCGACCAGATAGACCACTCGTCGTTGGCTGCTGCCGACAGTATAGGAGATGAGATGTTGGCGAGCAACGATGGTGGGGTAGCCGAAACGAAAGAAAGCGATGCTACCCGTCTGTTGGCCTCGTCGGACATTCCTTTTGCGCTGACCAACTTCTTCAATCCCGACGGCAGCGAGCGTCGCACCCGTGTGCGTGGCGTTGGCAGCTATCGTGAGTGCTTTCCCGACTCCCAGATGGTGCAGTTGCAGGCAGCCGAGCGTCACGGAGTGAGCGCCGTCCTCGACCGCGCCGATGCCGAAAAACGCAAGGGAGAGTTGGTCTATGTGGGCAGCAATCCCTACTATGACGTGCGCAAGTTGAGCCGTAGCGTGCCCTATTTGGTGCCCCGAGCCGCCGTCCTGCTCCAGGATATTGCCTGCAATTTCCTCGACAGTCTCCAGGTGAAGGGCATACCGATGAACAAGCTCATTGTCTCAAGTCTCCTTCGTACCAAGGAGGATGTCGTAGCGCTCCGCCGCTACAATCACAATGCGACAGAGAATAGTTGCCACCTCTATGGCACCACTTTCGACATAGCCTACAACCATTACGCACCCGTCACACGTCCTGTGCGTGACGATACGCTCAAGTGGGTGCTTAGTGAAGTCCTTAGTGATATGAGAAAGCAGGGCCGCTGTTTTGTGAAGCACGAGAACAAGCAGGGTTGCTTCCATATTACGGTCAATTAGTCTTTTACCAATTATTGAAAAGCTCCAGTCCAAACTTCAGTTCCACACCCTCGAAGTGGTGGGGAGCCATGCCCGTGAAGATACCGAAGGAAAACAGGCGATTGGTGAAACTATACCCCAGTTCAATGTACGGCACATAGTGGCTGACGGCCAATGCCCCTACATGAAACCGTTCCATCTCCACGGCTCGTCCCAGTAAGGGGACGCGGGAGAGGAAAAGCATTGGACTCTCGTAGGTGGCATTCGCCCGCGCATAGAATTGAGAGGCGTTGTACCAATGGGAGTTGAGTACCTCAAACTCTCCCGTCCATTCATCATTCCATCCGCCAGGAACATATTCCTCATGAAAATTGTGGTAATCGACAAAGTAGGTGTTTCCCACCTTGTCGAGATAGAATCCGCTACCTGCCCGCAGCGACAGACTCCGCATGCGCGAGAGGTTGCGGATGTATTGTCCGTCCAGTTCCAGTCGCGAGTAGCGGAGGTTGCTGGACAACCACTCGATTCCTTGGTCGTAGCGCATGGAGAATGCTAATGGCACCCGGTCGGTGAGGGGGCGCCAGGTGAGTTTGACAAAGGGACCGAAGGAGCGATAGGTGCTCGGTCGGTTGGTGAGGTCGAAACCATATTTGTTGAGGGCCGTACGACGGTGGAAGACGACACCCGTCTCGATGGCCAGTCGCGACGGGTCGAGATCGATCCCCGCCGAGAGCTGTAGTCGAGAGTCCTTGAAGTAGTCGAGGCCAAGGGTGTCCCACTGGATGGTGTCTCGCGTCGTAGTGCCCTTGATAGCCTCCAGCACGCGCGAGTCGGTGATACGATTGCCGTTGGAGTATTGCAAATAGACGAAGCCGTTGCGCCGCTTGTTGAAGCGCCACGTCACGGGGAGGTTGTAGAACAGTTGCTTCTGTTTGAAGGAATAGCCCAGCCTGAGCGTTGTGGATAGTTCACTATTGTCGTTGAAGCGGTAGTTGCCCTGCATCTTAAACTTGTAGTACAGTCCGCGTCGCTCGCTATATCCCATATAGAGCGGGTTGAAGAGCGGGTTGAAGCGCACGTATCCCTGGTCATTGCTACCGAAGCGCGCGCTGATACGGTTGAGGATGTTGTCGCCGATCATGTCCCACAGTATGCGCTTGACCCAGTTGGTCCGTTTCCTCGCCATGCTGTCTGAGGCTATGGTGTCCTTGGCGGTTGTGTCCTTGGCTGGGCGGTTGTAGGTGGCAGCCAGTTGTAGTTCGAGGCTGTCCAGTGCTACGGGCCGGATACTGTCCATGAGTATCGGGTCGTTGCTGACTTTCGGTAGGTTGGGAAGCAGTTCGGGGAGCTGAGGAAAAGTACTGACGTATGCATGCAGCCGGTTGCCCAAGTAGTTGAACGTACCGTTGAGGCTGCACTCCTTCGGGAAGAGCGACGGGATCCCCTCCGAGCCCATCTCCCCTTCCGTGATGAAAGTCACCATGTCATATTCGCCCTCGAATCGGAATCTTCGGATTCTGCCCGTACCCTTCTCGATCGTCACCCATCCTCGGCGTAGCAGTTGGGTGTTGCGTATGCGACTTTTGAAGAACAGTCGCAGCAGCCCGTCCTCGTCCGTCCGTGTGCGATAGCGGTAGAAGCGGCGGTTCTCCGGACAGAGCGGCGAGAGAATATGCCCGGCAAACAGTGTGGGTTCGTAGGGAGACGGCAGGAGATAGACGCGCAGGTTGGGGAGCGTCCGGTGGCGGTTGTAGATGGTTGAGAGATAGAGCAGCGGTTCGATGACGTCGTCTCGGTCGCGGTGGTAGGTGAGCCGCACATAACTTTCAGAGAGAAAGTGGCGGCGGTTGTCATGCATCAGATAGAACAAGGTAGGCGCGGTGGCGAGTGTCAGGTTGCGCCGATCGACGTTGATCAGCACCTTGGCATAGCTGAAGGTGGTGAAGGAGTCGGGTGGGGTAGAGCATATCAGCGCGGGATAGGAGGCCACCAGGTTGAGCACGTCGTCCGTCTTTGCGTGCCGTTTTGCTTCCGTCGTACCCCATCCTGCCAGCAGGAGTAGCAGCATGACTGTTCTCCCAATGGCTTTCCCTATCGCTTTCGTTTGGTGGCGCACTCTGTACATGATGCCGCAAAATTACCGTTTTTTATAGACATAAGTGCTTTTTAAGTTCAAAAAAAGATAAAACGTGGTTTCAAAGAAGCGTCTTTTACTTGATTTTAGCTACCTTTGCACTCGCTAATCGAATAGCAGTATATCAGGGTAAAGAAGAAAAGACGCTCCACCCGACGCAAGGGAAGTTCCGGTAACAAGTGGAAGGCATTGGCCGTCGTGGCTGTTGTGCTCGCCGCTATCGTCTATTATTTGTTCTTTTCAAGTATGGCTGGTGGTGCTGGCAATACCTGCATCCGTATTGATACTGACGACAACATCGATTCCGTGTTGGTCAAAGTGAAACGCGTTTCAAAGCCCGTCCCCTACCAAGTGTTCCGCAGGCTGCTGCTGTGGTCCGACTATGCCGATAACATTCAGACCGGCCGTTACCGCGTGGGAAGTGAGGGTGCGCTTCAAACCTACCGCCATATCCACAATGGAGCCCAGGCCTCGGAGACGCTGACGTTGAAGTCGGTGCGCACGAAGGCCGACTTGGCCCGCGAGGTGAGTCGTGTGCTGATGTTCACCTCTGCCGAGCTACTCGACTCCCTCAACGATCCGAAGGTCTGCAAGCGCTACGGGTACACCCCGGAGACCGTTGTCGGAATGTTTATTCCCAACTCTTATGATTTGTATTGGGACATCAGCGTGAGCGATTTTCTCAAGCGGATGGACAAAGAGAGCAAGCGCTTTTGGAATGAGGACCGCATGAAGAAGGCCCAGGACATGGGACTTTCGCAAAACGAGGTGATTACCTTGGCGAGCATTGTCGATGAGGAGACCAATGATAAGAGCGAAATGCCGAAGGTGGCGGGGATGTACATTAACCGCCTCAACGATGGCATGCGCCTCCAGGCCGACCCGACCGTGAAATTTGCCACGGGCAATTTCAAAGCCAAGCGCATCTATAAGGAAATGCTTTCCGCCGACAGTCCGTACAACACCTACCGCCACAAAGGACTTCCACCGGGCCCGATTCGCATCCCCTCCGTGGCAGCTATCGACGCCGTGCTCGACTATGCGCACCACGATTATATGTATATGTGTGCCAAGCCCGACTTCAGTGGGTCTCACAATTTTGCCAAGACCTACGAGGAGCACCAGCGCAATGCGAAGGACTATGCCGATGCGCTCGACAAGCGGGGCATACAATAAAATATAGGTAAAAAGAGAATTTTGGTAGTGATAGTATACACTTCACCCATAAAGGATAATCAATGACAAGCTATGGGGCTTAGCGGCAAGGCAGATTGATCTTGTCCGCACCCCGACTGTCGCAAGGGCCTACCACGCCTTGCGGCGCCGCAGTAAATAATGGTTTTAGTTTAATATGGAAGACAACAAGGTAAAGAGAGAACAAATCTTGGTTAGTATAACGGGTGTGGACCGTCCTGGTCTGACAGCCTCCATCATGGATATTCTCGCGCAGGGCAATGCGCAGATTTTGGATATTGGCCAGTCTGATATCCATAGTACGCTCTGTCTAGGCATTTTGTTTCGCATTGACGAGCAGACATCGGGCAATGTGATGAAGAACCTGCTCTTCAAGGCTACCGAGCTGGGTGTGAACATCGAGTTTGAGCCCATTGGTGACGAGGAGTATGAGAAGTGGGTGGACCGCCAGGGCAAAAACCGCTACATCCTTACGATCATCGGCCGCGGCTTGTCAGCCAGTCAGATTGCTGCTGCCACCGACGTCGTGACCCGTCAGGAACTGAATATTGATGCCATCCGTCGCCTCACAGGCCGTCAGAGCATCGTCCATCCGCAGAAGAACATGCGAGCTTGTGTGGAGTTCTCATTGCGTGGCAATCCCCGCGACCGTGAGGAGATGCAGCGCGAACTGATGCGCTTGTCTCAGGAGAAGGAGATGGACTTTTCTTTCCAGAAGGATGATATGTATCGCCGCATGCGCCGTTTGATCTGCTTCGATATGGACTCTACGCTGATTCAGGCGGAGTGTATCGACGAGCTGGCGCGTCGCAATGGTGTCTATGACGAGGTGGCTGCCATCACAGCGAGTGCCATGCGTGGCGAGATAGACTTCAAGGAGAGTTTTACCCGTCGCGTGGCTTTGCTCAAAGGTCTTGATGCCAGTGTCATGGCTGAGATCGTGGACGAGATGCCGATCACGGAGGGTACGGACCGCTTGATGCGCGTCCTGAAGACCTACGGCTACAAGATCGCTATCCTCAGTGGTGGATTCACCTATTTTGGCGAGGCCCTGCAGCGTCGTTATGGTATCGATTATGTCTATGCCAACGAGCTGGAGGTGGGAGAAGACGGCAAGTTGACCGGTCGCTACCTTGGCGAGATCGTCGATGGCAAGCGCAAGGCCGAACTCTTGCGTCTCATCGCCCAGGTGGAGAAGGTCAATCTCGCCCAGACCATTGCCGTAGGCGATGGCGCCAACGACCTGCCGATGATCAGCGAGGCCGGACTGGGCATTGCCTTCCATGCCAAGCCCCGTGTCCAGGCCAATGCGCCGCAGAACCTCAAGACGATAGGTCTCGACGGCGTGCTCTATTTCCTCGGATTCAAGGACAGCTACCTGGGCGACGCAGGCAAGATGTAGTCGGTAGAACAGAAACCCTATACGAAGAGACGGGCGGTTGCATGATAGCAGCCGCCCGTCTGTCGTAATGATGTCTGTCGTTGTGATTTCTGTCGTAATGATGCTCGGCGCATCGGCGCCGGGCATCAAAGAGGTTTACTCTATGTCCTTCTTGCTGACCCTGGTCGCAAAGACGAAATAGATGATCAATGCGATGTAGGCCACCAGCGAGAGTACTTCTGAGAGGTGGTTGTTCCACCAGTCGGTGTAGTCAAACTCCACGCCGCTAAACTTCAGCAGGGCGGAGACCACACCCATCAGCGCACCACCGGCGATGAAGCCCGACGCGATAAGCGTACCCTTTTCGCCACGCGCCTTGTTCAGCTCCTCGTCCTTGCTGCGTGTGGTGACAAACCAGTTGACTGCGCCACCCACGAGCAGCGGCAAGTTGAGCTGGATGGGGATAAACATACCGAGCGCGAAGGCCAGTGCAGGCACCTTGCAGCGGTCGAGCACCAAGGCCATGACGGCGCCAATGCCGTAGAGCAGCCACGGTGCGCCCTGTCCGCTCATCAGCGGCTCGATGACGGCAGCCATGGCGTGGGCCTGCGGAGCAGCCAGCGCGTCACCCTTGAAGCCGTAGGTCTTGTCCAATAGCATCATCACGCCAGCGACGGTGGCGGCAGAGATGATCGTGCCAAGGAACTTCCAGGTCTCCTGCTTCTTCGGCGTGGTACCGAGCCAGTAGCCGATCTTGAGGTCGGTGACGAAAGCACCAGCCATAGACAGTGCCGTGCAGACCACGCCACCCATCAGGAGTGCTGCCAGCATACCAGCCTTTCCCGTCAGACCGACCGCCACCATGACGACTGAGGCGAGAATCAGCGTCATCAGCGTCATGCCCGATACTGGGTTGGAGCCGACGATGGCAATGGCGTTGGCAGCCACGGTGGTGAACAAGAAAGCGATGATAGCCACCAGGAGAATGGCCACTACGGCATGGAGAAGGTTGAAGTTCATCACGCCAAAGTAGAAGAAGAGGAAGGTGATGATCAGGGTGAGGACCGATCCCACTGCGATGATCTTGAAGGAAATGTCGCGCTGCGTGCGGATGACGTCCTTGTCAGCGGCGCCTTTGCCCTTCATCTCGCGTGCCGCCAGGCCCACAGCACCCTTGATGATGCCCCAGCTCTTGACGATACCGATGATGCCGGCCATGGCGATGCCGCCGATGCCGATGGAGCGGGCGTAGGAAGTGAAGATTTGCTCAGGCGTCATGTCACCCACGGCGGTGGTGATGGTCGGATCCCATTGGTTCAGAACCGTGTCGGGGAAGATAATGGCCATGGCGGGCACGATGATCCACCATACGCAGATGGAGCCCATGCAGATGATGAAGGCGTAACGGAGGCCGATGATGTATCCCAGTCCGAGTACGGCAGCACCCGTGTTGAGTTTCACGACCAGCTTGGCCTTCTCGCCTATCGTCTCGCCAAAGGCCACGGCGCGGCTTGTCACCTGCTCGTTCCACCATCCGAAGGTAGCCACGGTAAAGTCATAGAGTCCGCCGATGATGCCTGCTAGCAACAACGGTTTGGCTTGGCTGCCGCCCTTCTCGCCCGAGACGAGTACCTGGGTCGTAGCCGTTGCCTCGGGGAAAGGATACTTTCCGTGCATGTCCTTGACGAAATACTTGCGGAAAGGAATCAGGAACAGAATACCCAAGACACCACCGAGGGCCGCGGCGATGAAGATCCTGAGGAAGTCGGCATGCAGGTCGAGCATGTAGATGGCCGGCATGACGAAGATGCCGCCTGCCACGATAGCGCCCGAGCAAGCTCCGATACTCTGGATGATGACGTTCTCGCCGAGAGCGTTCTTGCGCTTTGCCGCCGAGGAAAGGCCGATGGCGATGATAGCGATGGGGATGGCGGCCTCGAAGACCTGGCCCACCTTCAGTCCCAGATAGGCAGCGGCGGCAGAGAAGAGCACCGCCATGAGCACGCCCCAGGTCACGGACCAGGCGTTGACCTCGGGATAGTTTCTGCCCGGACTCATCACCGGCTCGTACTCTTCGTCCGGCTTGAGCTCGCGAAACGCGCTCTCGGACAACTCAATTGGCTTTTTTTCTTGATTTTCCATTGTTGCTATTTTAGATTATTTGATGCGCTGTATGGATGTCTGTCTTTAGATTGTTGTTCCACTTGCGGCATGTGCTTGGACGCGGCGGCAGCCAGCTTCGTATTCCGCCCGTCGGGGTGCCCAAACGTTCTCATGACCGATTTCCGATGCAAAAATACTTAAAAACATCCATATCTGCAAATCGTAAAGCCTCTTTGTGAGCAATGAATGTGCAAAAATCGCTCCAAGGCCCCGTGCAAGGGATGGTGCACTATACCTAATCATGGGGATGAGGCACATTGTTTTGTGTATATTTCCCTGCGAAGAGACTTCGGAAAAAGAGTTTTTTCGTACCTTTGCGGACGAATAATGCGGTGGCTTCCTGTGAGGAGGCCTCGTCGAAGGACGATTTCCACCGACAGGGCGCGAAGCTAAAATACCCATAAATGATGATTGTATAATAGCAGGAAATTATGTTACTTTGCAACGTGAAATAACCCCTGCAGTGTAGGCAAAAGAAAGAACAAGATGAAAATTCAGAAAACATACCAGGAAGAGGATAAGATGATCAGCCTTATCCGCGACAATTACGACTTGCTCCAAAGTCTCGGCAGCTTTGGCATCCATCTCGGTTTTGGCGACAAGACGGTCCGCGAGGTCTGCGAGCAGGAGCAGGTAGATACCTATACCTTCCTCACCGTCGTCAATTTCACGATCAATGGCTATCGCGACTTCGACGATACCGACCGCATTTCCCTGCCCACGCTCGTCAAGTATCTCCGTGCGAGCCACGAGTACTACCTCGACTACCAGCTTCCGGCCATCCGGCGCGAACTGGAACGCGCCCTCGACGAGAGCAACAACCTCGCTCGCTTGATCATGAAACTCTTCGACGAGTATGCCCGCTCTATTCGCAATCACATGCAGTTTGAGGAGAAGTCCCTCTTCCCCTATGTCGAGCAACTGATCCAGGGCAAGGCCAGCGACCAGTACGACATCCACACCTTCTCGCGCCACCACGGACAGAACGAGTTGAAACTTCGTGAGTTGAAGAGCATTATCATCAAGTATCTTCCCTCCGACAGCCTCCACAACAACCAGCTCACCGCCACGCTTTACAATCTATATAACTGTGAGCGTTGGCTCTCCTCCCATGCTGAGGTGGAGGACCACATCTTCATCCCCGCCGTACGTCGCCATGAGAAGAAGTTGAAGCGCGACGACGTCAGCGTCAAGATCTCATCGATGCTGGGTCAGAATGCCGACAATGGCGAGGCCCTTTCCGACCGCGAGCGCGACGTGGTCATCGGAGTCGTCCAGGGAATGACAAACAAGGAGATTGCCGACCACCTATGCATCTCGACCAATACCGTCATTACCCACCGTCGGAATATTGCCCGCAAGCTACAGATCCATTCGCCGGCCGGCCTCACCATCTATGCCATCGTCAACCATCTGGTGGATATCTCTGCCGTGAAACTCTGACGCAGTCTCTTTGGACAGTGTGTGGTCCTGGTTACTCCGGTAACCGCCCCTCTCTTTCGTCCTCGTCTGCCTCCCTCTGTGCCTGCTCAGAAAAGAGAAAATGCGTTTCCTCGGGGAGAAAATTTTGCAACCTCGTGATGAAACAAAATGCGCACTTCGGCAGTCCCTCGCGCGCCCTCGCTGCCGAAGACGTCTGTGTCGCCTCGTGGTCCTGTGATGATAGGGGTGGATGGTGGCTTTTGGTCGAGAAAAGCGCAGAAAGCGCCAAATAAATAAGGAGAAAACTGCAAAGAGAAAGATTTTTAGAAAAAAGATTCCGATAAATTTGGCGGGACGAAAATAAATGGCTAACTTTGCACCCGCATTTGAGAGACAATGCTTGGCGATTCGGTAACGAACTCTGGAAGGATGGGTGAGTGGCTGAAACCAGCAGTTTGCTAAACTGCCGTACGAATTTCTCGTACCGGGGGTTCGAATCCCCCTCCTTCCGCCAGG
>ENA-OPSR01000589-OPSR01000589.1-human-gut-metagenome-genome-assembly--contig:-NODE-589-length-14070-cov-2.902390_pt1 | contig 14070 bp, 10 predicted proteins | sample MGYA00241459_ERZ501910 | MGnify/ENA primary metagenome ERZ501910 (study PRJEB25962, sample SAMEA2042504) | human gut metagenome | biome: human gut; feature: human-associated habitat; material: faeces...
GGACGATTTTTTCGACCAATCGGCCGCCAACCGCATCAACCAGTCCATCGCCGAGTATCAGGAAGTACTGCGTTCTGCCGGTAACGGATGGGTGCTGAATTACTATCCTGCCGCTACTAAGGCTTATGGGGGATACACTATGCTGATACGCTTTCATAAAGAGGGCACTGCCGATGTGTCATGCGATCTCTTCCAGCCCGATAAGGTGAGTACAGGTGCTTATGATATGGTGAATAGTGCCGGACCCATGCTGACGTTTAGTACGTACAATGAAATATTCCATTTTTTCTCAGAGCCTTCCAATGCATTGGGTATAGGCGAAGATGGTATGGGTATGGAGGGAGACAGTGACTTTCTTATCTTGTCCTGTACCTCTGACGAAGTGGTGTTGAAGGGTAAGAAGACCGGTAACAAAATGATAATGCATCCGCTGCCGGAGAATGTAGCTTGGGAAGATTACTTGCAAAGCGTTAAACAGATTACCAATGAGGCTTATCCAGCCGCTTATGAGGTGGTGATAGACGGAGTGATACAATACACAGTGACACAGCGTTATCGCAAATTTATCTTGGAAAATGCCGATGGCAGCCAGGTAAATCTGCCTTTTCACTATACACCGGAAGGTATCAGTTTCGATGAACCGTTGTCGCTAGCTACCTTGGATGTGAAAGAGTTGCGCTGGGAACAGGGTAGCATGAGCTTCACAGACGATAAAGTAACTATACGTGCCAGAGAATTGCCCAAAACTTACTCCCGCTATGAGAAATACATCGGTGAATACTTTTTTGTGTATTACCAAGGAAATACCATGCTACCTGTAACACTGGAAGAAGAATTGTTCAATGAAAGTTATCTTATGAAAGGATTGCCGTTTGATATGCGCATACGCTACAATGCAGTGGCCGGTAGTATCAGTCTGGAATACCAAATGTTGCCTGATGGCATTGTCTTAGTACCATGGACTTTGCAGGGAGGAGGATATTTGAGCCAGACACAGGGTGTTGGTATGGAAGGTTACATGGAGGAAAAAGCAGCGCCCAACCCTGGAGACAGCCATTTGGAAGATGTAACCCAAACCGTCATCTTGCAGGATAACGGTATGTGGGGCAAGTTTTTGTGCGACTCTTTTGTGGCAATAGACAATAACACAGGTAAGGATGTCCTGCAATTGGCTTATGTGACAGGATTCTTTCGTACATTTACACAGCAAGCGGCTTCCAAATAACAAACATTAAAAAAAGAAGTGAATATGAAAAAGAATATCATCTATCTACTCATCGCAGGATGCTCTTTGTTCTTAGGTGCCTGCAACGATGACGATACCCAATATCTGCCACCGGTAGAACTGCAAATAACGTCTTCTACGGTTGATTTCAAATCTGTTGGTGGTGATGGAACCATTGAGGTGGGCAACGCTGATCCTACTCTGACGGCTACTTCCAATGAAGAATGGTGTACCATCAAGGCGTGCAGTAATGGAGTGGTAAGCTTCTACATAGCTCCCAACGACGAAATGGAAACCCGTACAGCCACCATCTCACTGGTCATGGGCGAATCGTCTGCCAAGATAGGCATCACACAGATGGGTATCATTACAAACTATAAGACTGACGATTTTTTCTCTTTTGCCGAAAACAAGGCTTTCAAACAGTTTATCCGTTTTGAAAGTGAAATGCCGATAACGGTGAGCATCAGTGAAGAAGCCCAAACCTGGTTGAGTTACGAAGAAGCAGAGAATGGGTATTACATCTTGGCTGATGAGAACACAGAAAGTCTGGAAAGATTGGGTAAAGTGACGCTGGAATCCGGTAGTTTGGCTAAAGAGTATAGCTTTATGCAGTATTCCAGGAATTCTTACAACCGTTCTTGGATAGCTGATTTTAAGAATAGGGACGGATTTGCCACACAGGATGAAGTAAGTGTTATAGCCGAGAGTAATGAGGTAACTGTTTCATTCAAGAATGCAGAACTTACTTTCAAAGGAGTCCTTAAAGACGGTGTGCTCAACGTGCCTTGCGGACAATTTCTGAAGACAGCTAATGGCTTTAAACTCTACTTGGGCGTAATCTTTGAAAACGATCAATGGGGATTGAATCCGGATATAAGCTTTACGTTAGCCCCCAGCGCACTGGAAAACGGGGATTGGGTCTTGACTCCGCAAATGGACCAGAAAATCGGACTAAAAATCAAGAGTATAGCCATAGCTGCTATGGATGAGAATGACGAATTGGCGGGAGCCATGGATCTGCTGCAAGAATTGATGCTGAAACCCAACGGGGAAGCGCAAGAGATAGTCAAGACGTATAACGTTGCATTTACCTCGGCCGAGGGTTCCGATTATGGGCGTAATGATAATATCACGTTCAGTGACGGGAACTACACACTTGCACTTGACATTTATGGTGAAGATTATAAATATACCAAAAGCGGTACTTATGTGGTAGGGGCGGAAGATGGATACTACATTGATACGAATATCAATTACACATACTTTATGAAAGGAGAAGAAAAGATAGGTATCCAATCTGGTGCAATGAAATTGAATGCTAATACGGAAACCCAAAAGTATGAAATCAGTATGGAATTTATACTGGAGGATGGCAGCAAAGTAAATGCTACGTATGAGGGGGAAATATCAGGAAAAGGATTTGCCATTTTCGATGAGTTGCAAATTCAGGTTAATAGTATAGAAGAGCTGATACGCACACTTCCTACTAACGGCGCAGTAGATGGACAATGCTATCTCAAGGTTGCATTCAATAATTGGGATATAGAAATGCGCCTTGATTTGCGTGCAGCTGCGGGGGAGAAGGTTCTTCCCGCCGGAACTTATAACGTCGGTAACGATGGTGCTGTCGGAACGTTGGACAGCAAATTCAGTAATATCTCAGTCTATTCGTATGGTTTCACTTCCCGTAAATTTAAATCAGGTAAGGTGGAAGTCACCAAATCCGGTGAAGTATATACCTTTAAGATAGACCTTACTGATACGGAAGGGCAGCGTTATGTATGTACTTTCACTTCTAAGGTTACCGATATGGATAATCCCCAATAAATCACATTAAAAAGACGTTTGTTATGAATAAACTAACATATTATATTTTATCAGCCATTCTATCGGTATTGTTTTTCTCATCATGTTCCGATGATGAAAAGGCAGTTCCGGCGGCTGCTACCCTGAACGCCATCAAAGTTACCAGTCATTCATTGGAGTTTTCACTCACCCCCCAACATGCAGACCAATGTGCTTGGATGTGCTATAAAAAAGGCGAGACGGCTCCTACAGCGGAGGATATTCTTAACGAAGGCATACCGGCTGATAACTCCGCGACAAGTATCCAACGGGCTATTGCCTTAGAGGCGGAAACTTGTTACATCATTCAGGCAGCTGTTGTGAGTCAAGGACGCTATTTACTTTCCGAGGCTCTTGAAATGAAGACACAACCGGTTTATGAAAATGATGTACCTGTAGTAAAACTGAAATTATTGGAAAAGGCAAGTTACCGTACCGACAATGAGCCTGGAAACGGTAACTATGTTATTCGCCTGGCCTCTGGGGAAATAGGAAAAGATGACTTACCGACCAATATTGGAGACTATCTGGTTCGCCTGGATCTTTATAATGTAGCCGACAGCGACCCGTGGAACGCTACTCTGCCGGCGGGAGAATATCATGCCGGAGAAGAGACGGCACAAATAGGTTGTTGGGATGTGGAAACAACCAATGTATTTACCCGCATTTCATCCGACCCTGCCAATGGAGTGGTTTACAGCTATGTCACAGGAGGAACCGTACTTGTTCAGCGTAAAGGCGACACCTATACCATTGATATGGATATCGTCATGGAAGACGGAGAGCCTTTCCGAGGACACTTCAAAGGTGATATTATCTTTGAAAAATATGAGCCGGAAACACCACAGGGCACTTACCAGCCTTTTACGGAAGATCAAGAGGTGTCTTTCACTTTAGCCCAAGGAAGATATTACGGCAACTGGTTCTGTCCGCATGCCGATGATATGCTGTTGCAATTCTATCATGGAAACTTCAATGAAAACGAGGTACTGACCAATGGCTATTATTTGCAATTGTCAAGCTGTTATATGCATAAATTGTTAGATTACAATATGGAAAATCCTCCACTGGAAGAAGGTACTTACCAAGTGTCTATCTTTGGAGGAAGTACACAGGGATATATGCAAATCCCCATGACTATCAACAAAGGCCAAATTTCCGACATAAACGGGCAATATTATCCTACGGGCTCTTATTTGGAGAAAGTCGATTCCAGAACAGGCAAGAGATATATTGCCTTCCTGAACAGTGGAACCATGACCGTGACACGAAGCGGTGAAAATTATGATATTGCATTCAATTTCCAAAGTGCAGACGGTCTGAACATAACATGCAATTTCAGCGGGGCATTGCCTATGGGTAATTTTAACGACAATGACAATACGAAGCCTGCCAGCCCGATGAGCACCTTGAAGGACAATGTCACATTGGCTCTGCCCGAAGAACTGACAGAGATAGAAGCTTATTATTTGGGGGAATACCTCTATCCCGGATTGAGCTCTTGGCAAATAAATTTCTATAAAGATAAAGACGAAGAAGGGAAAGAGATAAAGTCAGAGATGATTACCATCGAATTTTTTACTGATGCGAATAAAGGAGCCACACTGCAGGAAGGGGTCTACACCATAGAACATAAGTTTGAACCTATGTATGCGCTTCCCGGATACATGATGTTCAACAAAGCAGATATCTTGTATACCTGGTATGGAGATAAGCGCAGTGATGATGAGACAGGGGCTACAGATATATTGGCTCCTATCAAGAGTGGTACCATGACTGTAAGTAAAGAAAACGACGGTTATAAATTCGTATTCGACTTCCGGGATGATGCGGGATACGAAATAACAGGAGAATGGAAAGGTACGGTGAATGTGGTGGATTATTCTAATCCTTAAACTTCCCGCAACAGACAATTTAACGATAATTTATTAAAATATAAAGATTATGAACATGAAACGAACCTTATACCAATGGGGCGCAGGTATTTTCTTCTGCTTGTCTGCTCTCACTGCCTGTTCGGATGATGACACTCCGATGGAAGAAACCATATTGCCTCCAACACCTACCGTGACACTCACGGCCGGCGAGACCGGTTACACCACTGTAAACATTACGTTGGAATCGACCAATGCCTTGCGCTGTGCTTATTTAGTAATGGAAGAAAACGAAATCATGCCCGATGCACAGGAAGTGCTGGACAAAGGTATTGTGACCACTGCCAACAAGCCGATGGATATCTTGATAGAAGAACTGGATGCCAACACGCAATATGTGGTATTGGCTGCTGCCAAAGGAGAGGAAGAAAACGTGCTTGCTAGTGTAAAGATAGCGACAAAGGCTTTCTCTGTGCCCGATAAGAAGCATACGCTCATTTTCTATTACATGGGTGACAATACCGGATTGGAAACGGAAATGGAGGCCAACCTGCGCATTATTCAGGGAGCTGCAGGGCACTTGATACGTCTGTCCGACAAAAATCAGGTAGCCGTATTCTACGATAATGGCAAACGGTCTACATTGACCAAACTGGTCATCAATGAGGAGAATAACCGGACATCGCATCAGATTATCGAAGAATATACTCAGTCTGATCTTTCTACAGACCCCGTATTCATGAAGAATGTTTTGCAAAAGGTGATGGAGGAAATGCCTGCTGACAGCTATGGATTAGTACTCTCCAGCCATGGTAGCGGATGGGTACCCAATTCTATTTTCGACAAGCATGTCATGGCACCCAGCACCCGGTTTATCGGACAGGACGGTACTCAATACATGGAAATTCCTGCTTTGGCACAGGCGCTTGAAGGACTGAAATTCGAGTACTTGTTATTCGATGCCTGCTTCATGTCGTCTATAGAAGCGCTTTATGATCTGCGAAATGTAACCGATTATTTAATAGCTTCACCGACAGAGGTGCTGGCCGATGGATTCCCATATAAGGAAATCGTATCGCAGCTCTTCCAAAAAGATTTGAAAGGCGCTTGCGAATCATTTATGAATAAATACAGACAAACGTCGGGTACTGTCGCACTGGTACAAAGCAATAAATTGGAAGCTTTGGCCGCTGCTGTGAAAAACGTGGTAACTGCAGTAGGAAACAAGCAAGTGGATTTGACTGCCATTCAAGGTTATGAAGGGCTTAATCCACACCTGTTTTATGACTTGGAGCAGTATATTGAAGCACTGACCAATGACACTGATGCCTTTAAAGCGGCATTGAAAGAAGCTGTGATTTTTACAGACCACACTCCACAATTCTACAGTGCTTATAGTCAGCAACCCATCGGGCTGCCTCGCAGTTGCGGACTCAGTTGCTTTATTGACAGCAACTTGTTTCCTGATACTCAAAAAGCTTGGCTGGACACTGAATGGGCGAAAGCGATAGGTGCACGATAATCTTGCTGTCAAGGAATTATCCGAATAAATGAAAGTGTGAATAAACTCTTTTTTAGGAATATTTTTTATATCATCTGTAAATTTGTGAAAACAAGCATTTGATAATTTAATTCTCTCTAACAAGTATAAAGGCCGCTACCGACAGCTATTGGGTAGCGGTCTTTTTTATGTCGTTTTCCACACCGTTTAATTCTTGTTGCTGCTTCCTGCACAAAGTTTGAAAAACGAAAAATATCTGTCACACTGTTATGCTCCACAAGGAAAGAGTGACCCGATAGCTTTTCCTATTGTGTAAAATGGAGGCTATGAATTGATTCTCAGTGTATTTGGGCGCTTTCCGGTAAATAGAGAAAGTTTCATGCGGATAAACTATTAGTTTATCCTAAGTAAACTGTTGGTTTCACCGCATTAAACTATCAGTTTACTTAGGGTAAACTTAGGGTATTCTTAAGGGAAACAGAAAGTTCCAACCAATGAAAATCTGGCTGCTTATCTTTTTATCATAGTTGGCATGTAATGGAAAAAACATATCGTCGCTCTTATGTCGTAAAAAACACCGCTTCTTTAGGAAATATGAAGAATAACCATTACTTTTGTTGCAAATAGTTAGTCTTGAAATTAATAAAAGCGAATAATTAATACGAGCGAGATATGAAAGAACTAGATTGGGCTAATCTGCCGTTCGGCTATATGAAGACAGATTACAATGTGAGAATTTACTATCGTAACGAACAGTGGGGCGCATTGGAAGTATGCAGCGAGGAAACCATTCCTATGCACATGGCAGCCACTTGTCTGCACTATGGTCAGGAAGCGTTCGAAGGTTTGAAGGCTTTCCGTGGCAAAGACGGCAAGGTACGTATTTTCCGTTTGGAAGAGAATGCGGCGCGTTTACAGTCTACCTGCCGTGGCATCCTGATGCCTGAGTTGCCGACGGAACGCTTTAAAGAGGCTATTCTTAAGGTTGTGAAGCTGAATGAGCGTTTCATTCCGCCTTACGAATCGGGAGCTTCCCTGTATATCCGTCCGTTGCTGGTGGGTACGGGAGCACAGGTAGGCGTACATCCGGCAAAGGAATACCTGTTTGTCGTGTTTGTAACGCCGGTAGGTCCTTACTTCAAGGGAGGGTTCTCCACCAATCCGTACGTTATTATCCGCGAATATGACCGTGCCGCACCTTTGGGCACAGGTGTCTACAAGGTGGGCGGCAATTATGCGGCCAGCTTGCGCGCCAATAAGAAAGCGCACGATTTGGGCTATGCCTGCGAGTTCTATCTGGATGCCAAGGAAAAGAAATACATCGACGAGTGCGGTGCTGCCAACTTCTTCGGTATCAAGGACAATACGTATATCACTCCGAAATCCACTTCTATTCTTCCGTCCATCACCAACAAGAGCCTGATGCAACTGGCCGAGGATATGGGCATGAAAGTAGAACGCCGTCCGGTTCCGGAAGAAGAGCTGCTTACTTTCGAGGAAGCGGGCGCTTGTGGCACGGCTGCCGTTATCAGTCCGATAGAGCGCATCGACGATGTGGAGAACGGTAAGTCGTACGTGATTGCCAAAGACGGAAAACCGGGACCGGTCTGCACGAAGCTGTACAACAAATTGCGTGCTATCCAATACGGTGACGAACCTGATACGCACGGTTGGGTAACTGTCGTGGAATAACGTATGAGCATAAAGATTACAACCCTTGTGGAAAATTCGGTTTACGGCAAGGGACTACAGGGAGAGCACGGGCTTTCCCTGCTTGTTGATACGGGTGAGCATCGCCTGCTGTTCGATACCGGAGCTTCCGACCTTTTCATACGCAATGCCCGGATACTTGGGATTGACTTGAAGGAGGTGGATTTCCTGGTACTGTCGCACGGACATCGCGACCACATTGGCGGACTGCATCACTTTCTTGCCGTGAACGACAAGGCACAGGTTGTCTGCAAGAGAGAACTCTTCCGGCCGAAGTTCAAGGATGAACGGGAAAACGGAGTGATGCAGCCCGATGCTTTGGACAGCACCCGTTTCCGTTTTGTGGATGAGGTTACTGAATTGTGCCGCGGCGTGTTTGTCTTTCCGCAGTTGCCTGTTACGGATGAAGAAGATACGCATTTTGAACACTTCTTCACGTGGACGGAAGGGCGGAAACAGGCCGATACCTTTACGGACGAACTGGCGTTGGCATTGAAACAGGGCGCTGAAGTGTCCGTGCTGAGTGCCTGCTCGCATCGGGGCATTACGAATATCATCCGTGCGGTGCAGGAGTATTTTCCGCAGACCTCGCTGAAACTGGTATTGGGCGGTTTCCATATCCGTAATACCGAGAAAGAGAAATTTGATGTGATAGCCCGTTTCCTTGAAAGCCATTTGCCGCAACGGCTGGGCGTTTGTCATTGTACGGGCATTGATAAATACGCATTGTTTCACCAATGCTTTGCCGACCGTACTTTTTATAATTATACCGGTCGGGTAGAAACACTTTAATACATACGAATGGGAAAGAATAAGTTAGAGAAGTTTGCCGATATGGCAAGTTATCCGCACGTGTTTGAATATCCGTACTCGGCGGTAGACAACGTGCCGTTTGAGATGAAGGGTAACTGGCATCAACAGTTTTTCAAGAACGATAATCCGATTGTGCTGGAGCTGGGCTGCGGCCGTGGAGAGTACACGGTGGGACTGGGACGCATGTTTCCCGACAAGAATTTCATTGGCGTAGATATCAAAGGGGCGCGCATGTGGACGGGAGCTACCGAGTCCTTGCAGTCGGGCATGAAGAATGTTGCCTTCCTGCGTACCAACATCGAAATCATAGACCGCTTCTTCGCTCCGGGCGAAGTGAGCGAGATATGGCTCACGTTCTCCGACCCGCAGATGAAGAAAGCCACCAAACGCCTTACGTCCACCTACTTCATGGAACGCTACCGCAAGTTCCTGAAAGACGGCGGCACTATCCATGTAAAGACCGACAGCAACTTCATGTTCACCTACACCAAATACATGATAGAGAAGAACGGGCTTCCCGTAGAGTTCATCACCGACGACCTCTACCACTCCGGACTGGTGGATGATATTCTCGGCATCCGTACCTATTACGAACAGCAGTGGCTGGACCGCGGCCTGACCATAAAATACGTCAAGTTCCGGCTTCCTCAGTGCGGAGAGTTGCAAGAACCCGATGTAGAGATAGAATTGGACGAGTACCGCAGCTACAACCGCAGTAAGCGCAGTAGTCTCCAGACCGGCAAATAAACAATGGTTGTCAAACAGTGAATAGTAAATCGTAAAATAGTAAATAACATGACTCTTTATCCTAAATTAATCCTCGATGCACTGGCAACGGTGCGTTATCCCGGCAACAAGAAGAACCTCGTTGAGGCCGAAATGGTTGCCGACAATCTGCGTATCGACGGGATGAAGGTCAGTTTCTCGCTTATCTTCGAGAAGCCGACCGACCCCTTTATGAAGTCCATGGTGAAAGCTGCCGAGACAGCGATACATACTTACGTTTCACCGGAAGTGGAAGTGACGATTGCCACGGAAAGCCGTCAGGCGGCACGCCCGGAAGTGGGCAAACTGTTGCCGCAGGTGAAGAACATCATCGGCGTGTCTTCCGGTAAAGGCGGTGTAGGCAAGTCCACCGTATCGGCAAATCTGGCTGTGTCCCTTGCCAAACTGGGGTATAAGGTAGGTTTGCTGGATGCCGACATCTTCGGTCCGTCCATGCCCAAGATGTTCCAGGTGGAAGATGCACGTCCGTATGCAGAGAACATCGGCGGCCGGGATTTGATTATCCCTATCGAAAAGTATGGTATCAAGCTGCTGTCTATCGGTTTCTTCGTAGACCCCGACCAGGCTACCCTGTGGCGCGGCGGTATGGCAAGCAATGCCCTGAAACAGTTGATTGCCGATGCCGACTGGGGCGAACTGGATTATTTCCTGATAGACCTTCCGCCCGGAACCAGCGACATTCACCTCACCGTAGTGCAGACGCTTGCCATGACCGGAGCTATTGTTGTCAGCACGCCGCAGGCGGTGGCTCTGGCCGATGCCCGCAAAGGTATCAACATGTTTACGAATGATAAGGTGAACGTGCCTATCCTTGGCCTGGTAGAGAACATGGCGTGGTTTACGCCTGCCGAACTGCCGGAGAACAAGTATTACATCTTCGGTAAGGAAGGCGCCAAGCAGCTTGCGGAGCAGATGAATGTTCCTCTGCTGGGGCAGATTCCCATTGTGCAAAGCATCTGTGAGAGCGGTGACAAGGGTACCCCCGTCGCTTTGGACGAGAATACCGTGACCGGACGCGCTTTCCTGCAACTGGCTGCTGCCGTAGTCCGCCAGGTTGACCGCCGGAATATGGAAATGGCGCCTACCAAGATTGTAGAGACACATAAATAAACCGGAACAGCGAAAAGATGTATCCGTATCGATTAACTTTAAATTTGAGAAGCATGAAGAGCTTGAAAGTATTATTATTGGGCGCATGTGTCGCATTATGCGCCTGTTCTTCACCGACATCCACTGTGCAGACAAACGACAAAGGAACTCAGTGGCAGTGGGAGAATGGAACGATTGTCGTTGAAACTCCCCAACGTCCGGCAGACCGGAAAAGCGTGATAGGTCTGGCACTGCCTAAAATGGAGGTGGTGCGCGTGGGTTTCGTAGGTTTGGGGATGCGTGGCCCCGGAGCTGTGGAGCGGTTTACCCATATCCCCGGTACGCAGATCGTGGCGCTTTGCGATTACGAACAAGGACGTGCCGAGGCATGCCAGAAATATCTGAAGCAGGCATCCTTGCCCAAAGCAGCCGTATATTCCGGCGAAAAGGGGTATGAGGAACTCTGCAAGCGCGATGATATAGATTTGGTGTATATCGCCACCGACTGGCTGCATCACTTCCCCGTGGCGATGTGCGCTATGGAGAACGGCAAGAATGTAGCTATCGAAGTGCCCTCCGCCATGAATCTGAAAGAGTGCTGGGCCTTGGTCGACATGAGTGAAAAGACCCGCAAGCACTGTATGATTCTGGAGAACTGCTGCTACGACTGGTTCGAGATGAATACGCTGAATATGGCGCAGCAGGGCGTATTCGGTGAGGTAATCCGTGCGCAGGGTGCGTACATCCATAACCTGAGCCCGTTCTGGAACCATTATTGGAAGAACGGCGAGGGCGACAAGCTGGGCTGGCGCCTGGATTACAACATGAAGCATCGCGGCGATGTGTATGCCACTCACGGTCTCGGCCCTGTGGCACAGGCGCTCGACATTCACCGCGGCGACCGTATGCAGACACTGGTTGCCATGGATACCAAATCGGTTGTGGGAAAGGCTCTGGTCGAGGCAAGGACGGACTCTGCCTGCAATGGTTTCCGCAATGGCGACCATACCACCACGCTGATTCGTACCGCCAACGGTAAGGTGATTGAGACACAGCATAACGTGATGACTCCCCAGCCCTATAACCGTCTGTATCAGTTGACCGGTTCGAAAGGATTTGCCAATAAGTATCCTGTAGAGGGGTATGCGCTCGATGCCGACCAACTGACTGCTTCGGGTGTGCAGCCTAAGGTAGATGATTTGAACTCGCACGGTTTCTTGCCGGAAGCGGAAATGGAAGCGCTTGTAGCCAAATACCAGCATCCTATTTTGAAGAAATACGGTGAGATGGCAAAAGAAGTGGGCGGTCACGGCGGTATGGACTTTATCATGGATAGCCGTCTGGTTTATTGCCTGCAGAACGGTTTGCCTTTGGATATGGATGTATACGATTTGGCAGAGTGGTGCTGCCTGGCAGAGTTAGGAGAACTTTCCATGGATAATAATTGCGCTCCGGTGGCATTCCCCGACTTTACCCGTGGCGAGTGGAACGTGGTGAAAGGGTATAAGCATGCTTATGCCGCTCCCGAAGAAGAAGCCGCCGTTATGGAAAAGGCAAAGGCGTTTACTGCCAAGCTGAAAGAGCAAGGGGCTAAAGAATGGGCGCAGGCTGAAAAGAAATGATACTTTTCACTTTCGGAAAATACTTTTTGAACAAAGTTCAAACGGATTCTTAACATCATCTATAATAAAGTTTATATGGAATAAGGGACAGAAGACTTGAGTTTCAGTCTCCGAAATCCTTATTCCATATATTATTTAACTGCTATGAAAACAAATTTTTTTCTTCTGTGCCTGCTGTTGGCTATCTCCGCCAATGCACAAATCGTCTATCACGACGCTTCCGCTTTTCCTCTTTTAGGAAAAGCTACCGAGACAACCCTTACACGCTACGAACGTTTGCCGGACTCTTTACGGAATATCTCCCGTAAGCCTCTATGGGAGTTGGGACGTAACAGTGCCGGGCTTGCCGTACGTTTCCGTTCCAATTCCACCCGGATTGCCGCCAAATGGGAGGTACTGCTCAACAGGAATATGAACCACATGACCCCTACGGGCATTAAAGGGCTTGATTTGTATTGCCTGCAAGACGGGAAGTGGCTGTTTGCCGGAAGCGGGCGTCCGCAAGGAAAGGTGAATGAGGCGACCATCGTGAAGGATATGCTGCCCGAAGAGCGTGAATATCTTTTATTCCTTTCTTTATACGACGGGGTGACTTCTCTTTCCATCGGCATCGATTCGCTGTCTCAAATCAGCGGGCCGGCAACGGAACTGCCGGTACGTAAGAAGCCGGTTGTCTTTTACGGAACAAGCATTCTGCAGGGAGGCTGCGCTTCCCGTCCGGGTATGGCGCATACCAATATCCTGGAGCGTTGGCTCAATCGGGAATGTATCAATCTGGGATTTAGCGGCAATGCTTTATTGGATTTGGAGATTGCCCATGTGATGGCGGGTGTGGATGCTTCCGTATTTGTACTTGATTTTGTTCCGAATGCCGGTGTGGAGCAGATAAAGGAACGTGCCGGTGCGTTCTATTCCATTATCCGTAGCAAGCATCCTGATACGCCTGTACTTTTTGTGGAAGATCCTATATTTACCCATTCCCGTTTTAACAGGACCGTAGCCAGAGAAGTGAAGAATAAGAACGAGACTTTGCAGGCTGTGTTCCGGTCTCTGAAGAAGCGGGGAGAGAAGAACATCTACCTGCTCTCTTCCGAAGATATTATCGGACATGATGGAGAGGCTACCGTAGACGGTGTTCATTTTACGGATTTAGGTTTTATGCGTTATGCGGAAGTGTTGTATCCGGTTTTGAAGAAGCATATGAAGGATTAGTGCAAACGCACTTGTGGGGAATCCTCACAGACTCCCCACAAATAATTGTTAGAGTAAAAATTTATGAAAAAAAAGCTGAAATTCTGCTTTACTCGCCCTTGTCCACTTTTGCTTCCGCAATTATGTTTTCCGGTACTTTCTCGCAACGTATGTATTTGTTTACATCGTTCTCGTTGTCTTTTGCCGTCCATATCATCGAGCCGCTTTCCAGCAAGTCGGTCACGATGTATTTGTTGTTCCATTCACCGTTGCCGAAATCATACTCTCCGCTGATGACGGCGCCCAGATAAGGGTCGTTTTTGATACTGAAACTTCCGGTGATGTAGCGGGCATACGTAAGCATTCGATAAACTCCCCCTTTCATTCTAAAAATGTGATATTACTTTTGTA
>ENA-OPSR01000592-OPSR01000592.1-human-gut-metagenome-genome-assembly--contig:-NODE-592-length-14027-cov-5.344833_pt1 | contig 14027 bp, 14 predicted proteins | sample MGYA00241459_ERZ501910 | MGnify/ENA primary metagenome ERZ501910 (study PRJEB25962, sample SAMEA2042504) | human gut metagenome | biome: human gut; feature: human-associated habitat; material: faeces...
CCCTATAATTTTTGAAGCCAACTTTTAGTCGACCCTATCTAATTGCGGATTACCAATATTAGTTGAATTACAATCCATACATTTCAATTCACCTGTCTTAATGGTTCTATTCAAAGAATTCAATTCTTTAATGGTCTTTTCCCAACTTACTCTTCTATTTACACATCTATTTCTTTCTTTTTTAAGATTTGAAATTTCTTCCTGGATTCTATCTATTTGCTTTATTTTTTCTTCAAAAGCTATTTTATCTTTAACGACGCTTAAAATTTCCGATGAATGCTTATCTGATTTTAATAAATTATTACTCTTAATTAGTGTATTACGTTCGTCTTTAAAGTTTTTTAAACATTTCTTAGCAATTTCTAATTCTTCTACATTTAATTTTATTGATCCTAAACCCGCAATTTCATAAACCATGTTATAAAAATCATCTTTTCTATAAAATCCCTTATTTTGAATATTGTCCGTTGATTTCTTATCTTGGCCAACAAAAAATAATTGTACAAATAAAGACGGATCAACTATTCTTTCAATATTATTAATTTTAATTTTCGGCAAAGTGCAGATGTTTTTGTCCCAATAATGTTTAAACTCAGATATACTTTCAGCAAAAAATAGAGTACCGTTATTATTGATTATAAATTCATTATTTTTTCTACAAACCCAATATTCCTTGTTCTCTACTTCAAATTGGATTATGTAAATATATTTTTTATATTCAAAAGAATATGGGAAAGCTGGAGGTTGATTACCTAATGCATATAGTATGCTCTGAATTAAAACAGTTTTCCCTCTGTTATTATCATCACTCAATATAATATTAAATCCATCTGTAAACTTAGATTCTATAAATCCTTCATTGGAATTTCCAACCGCAATCTGTTTTATTATCATTTCTGTATTCCTTCTTTCACTATAGCTATAAAATACTTAAAAGATAGTACTTCTAAATCTGGACACCCCTTTAATATTTCATCATCAATTTTATTATAAATTTCAGAAACATTAGCTTCAGGATAGTTAATTATAAGTCTATAAACTTTATCAAAAAACGCCCAAAATCCGTCAGCACATGTATTATTAAATAACGCCCTACAACACGCTTGTTGACACTCATTTAATTTATCCTTACATAATTCAGGTGGAAATTGATTAAATATCTGCATGAAGGGAAGAGGAATTCCTGCACCTAAAATATCTCGATTTAGTATTCGTGATAATGTTAATAACCTTATTTCATTATTTGTTAAATGTCTACAATAATTCAGTGCTTCTTCAGTAGTTTCTATAGTTATCCCTTCCACATCGCAAACATTCTTTTTTGCTGACTGTTTATCTCTTATCTCATTAAATATTGCCTCCAAAATATTTTCTTCAGGCACAATACTAGGGTGCATCTTTATAATACCTTTTACACATTCAGAAGGAGTTTTATCATCAATAACAAAAGTAACATGAGAAAAAAATTCAAGAAGCAAAGAATCAGTTATCTTATCAAATTCAATGTATTTTTTTATTACACACTCATCAATAAGTCCTTCTTTTAAATTATCAATAGCATCCTTTTTTACATTATCAATACCAAAAACATTCTTTGAATCATCAACACGAAATGATGATGTTACTCCACCAAGAAATAATATATATGCTTCAAAATTTATTTCGCTAAAATAATTTTTGAAAAGTGTAACTAATTCTCTTCCGATTTCTTTAGGTGATGATTTTTTGCTCCTTTTGATTGCAAATCCCATAATTTCCTTCCGGTTTTACTCATTCCAGTAAGATCATTAAAAAAATCCACAACAAAATAATATATTTCCTGAGAATCTTCATAAAAATTCATCAAATATAACAGTGCTTTAGTTTCAGCATCTGAACCATACTTTCTTAGTTTTTCTGAAGAACGAACTTTATATGCCATTATCTGTTACTCCTAAATAAATATAGTTATATTCTTATTAAAGTATATCACCAAATATACTTTGTAATAAAATTATATTTATAATTAGTAAGCTATATATCGTTATTTAGCATACAACAACCATACAAAAAAAGCACTTATCCCATTAACTTATAAAAATTTAAACTAAAATCATTTTATTCAATAATCGCCAATTGAGATAAAGTAACAAAAAACCTTCTTGAATATTCAATAGTGAAGAGTCACCTAATCTATTTGAACAGAGCTATGCAATCCGTTTCTCAAACCCACTGAATCCATGAAAAGGACTACTTTAACTTACGAAATGACTCTCATTTTTAAATTTTTTTCAATAACATATTGGAAAAAATTTAAAAATCAAACCTTCCAATCCAATTAATAGAAAGAAAGCTTCCACTATTCGCCTCACAAGCAACATTTCTGCTCATTCTTATACTTTATAACAGTATATAATCAACACTTTTAAACAATTAACCAATTTGATATATTTCGCATCTAACCAAAGATAGTCAACATACTCAATATAATTTTTTCATTTTATCTAATTTTTTTCAACTAATCCACACAGCTTATGTTGTATTTCAACAATTCAAAAAAATGTAAAAAAATCGAGGTATAACCTACATGAATACGTCATACCTCGCTAAAAGCTACTGCTTTTGTTCACTGCAACCATTATACGCTTCTATCTTCCAAAAAGTCAATAATTTTAATAATAAATTCGTAGTAAGAAGTAAATACTGTATCTTGGATAAAATAGTCTTTATGTTCGATAAACCTTGTTTTAAATAAGTTATTAATCTCATTATACGTACGTTTTCGTATAGCATCACTTGAGCAAACATAATCAAACAAAAAAAGTGAAGCAACAAAATCATGAACGATTGGATTGCTCATTTTCTTTTTTCTTGAAGTTTGTCCTATTGTTGGAATGGTAGCCAGTGTTTTCATTAATGAAGATGTTTTAGTAATTCCATTTTTATTATTCATATGTGTATGAGTATATGGAATTCTTAGAGAATTCAAAAGACAGTTATTATGTGCAGATGCATTTCGCAAAAATTTAAGTGACATCAATAGATCTATTTTATTCTGATCTCGATTTAATTTATATATTTCATAATAAAATCTGTATAGGCAAATAAAATCACCGAACGATAATATTTCTATCAATGCCCAAATCGGCCAGTTATTATTATATTTGTATATTAAATCGGCACTTGCAGAATTTTGCTTCATATTTTCTATTTTCTGTTTTATACGTTCGTTACATTCTAAAAACACCTTACATACTGTATATCCATCAGCATATTCATTTTCTGTTACATCTTTAATCAACTCTGCTTTTAATAAATGTTCAGTATCAAGACTAAGCTGAATAATAAAGCTTCTTAAATGTGCGTCCAATTTAGACAATTCAACAATATAAGCAAAATCAAGATTTACAAAAGTCCCTTTATTCCTTTCAAATGCTTTACCATAAGATTTAAATTTAAAATAGTATGTATTTTGAGACAAGAAATTCTTAGCATCATCTTCAGACATTATGTTAAATTTGATACCTTTAGATTTCATATGTGATATTTGATCATCAATCGTTATTTTATTTTTCATTTTGTACCTCTAGCTATTAGAAATCCCCTTTTTCCCCCATTCAATCTGTATATATTATACCATATTTGAAATAGATTTAACAGATTGTTTTGGGACACTTCGATATATTGTATTTAAATTTGTATATCAGCAATATAAATATGTGATATGTTCACCCACTTTAAGCATTCACTTCAAATTCACTTACGGCATATTTAATAATTCAATTATTCCAATTAAAGATTAGTTACTTTCAAAGTGTAACACACATAGTTCATATTACCAACACTCTTTAAAAATTTATTTGTTGATTATATTGACAAAATCAAAAAAAATAAAAACGCCTAGAGTTTGTCTCTGGGCGTTTGATTTGTACTATCCTAATTTCTTAAGGATGTTATCTAATTGTGTTTTAGTCATTTCTAGCTTTTCTGTGTAAGATGCTAGTTTTTCTTTTTCTGCATTGACTTTAGCTTCTGGTGCTTTATTGACGAATCCAGGATTTTTCAACATGCCTGAACAACGTTTGATTTCGTTTTCTAGGCGTGCGATTTCTTTTTCTAGTTTTCCCTTTTCTTCTTCTAGATCAATTAAGGCGTCCATTGCGACTGTTAATACAGCTTTTTCGATTGTACGTGATAGTACGTCTTCTGTATTAAGGTCTTCTTTGACTGTGGCGTGTGCCATGCGTGCTAGGATGGCAGTTGATTCTGTATTTAGTGCTACATAGCCGTTGTCATTGTGTAGTGAGATTGTTAAGTCTTCACTTGGTTTCATTGAGTATTCGACTTTGATTTCACGTACAGTTTGAATAGCACTGATGACTAATGCCATTTCGTCTTTTTCTTTGTCTGTATATTCGAATTCAACTTTTTCTGGCCATGTTTCTACGTTTAAGCTGTCTTTTTCGTGTGGCAAGTTCAAATAGATTTCTTCTGTCACAAATGGCATGAATGGTGATAATACTTTTAGAATTCCCATCATGACGGTGTATAGTACAGCTTTTGTATTGGCAACTAGACTTTCGTCTTCTGAATATAATGTGGCTTTTGATAGTTCAATGTACCAGCTGCAGAAGTCATCCCATACAAAGCTATATAGTTCGTTTCCTACGATGGCTAATTCATATTTGTCCATGTTTGTTGAAACGTGGTCTAATACTTCGTTAAAGCGTGCTAAGATCCATTTATCTACGCTATTTGCTTTTGTCATGTCTAGTTCTGGTTTTGTGTCCCCAATTTGCATTTGAACATAACGAGCTGCGTTCCAGATCTTGTTAATGAAGTTCCAGCTTGCATCCATCTTCGTTTCGTCAAAACGTAAGTCTTGTCCTGGTGTTGAGTTTGTTGTTAAGAAGAAGCGTAGTGCGTCGGCACCTTTTTCTTGAATCACATCCATTGGATCAATTCCGTTTCCTAATGATTTTGACATTTTGCGTCCTTGTGTATCACGTACAAGTCCGTGGATCAATACGTCTTTGAATGGACGGTTCTTCATGCAGTAGCGTGTTTGGAATGCCATACGTGCTACCCAGAAGAAGATGATGTCGTATCCTGTTACTAATACATCATTTGGGAAATATCTTTCTAGATCGGCTGTGTTTTGTGGCCAGCCAAGTGTTGAGAATGGCCATAATGCACTTGAGAACCATGTATCTAATACGTCTTCGTCTTGTGACCAATTTTCAATGTCTTTTGGATCTTCCATTCCCACATAGATTTCACCTGTTTCTTTGTTTGTCCATGCTGGAATTCTGTGTCCCCACCATAACTGACGTGAAATACACCAGTCTTCAATGTTTTCTAGCCATTGTTCAAATGTTTTATTGAAACGTGGTGGTACGAAGTTGATTCTTTGATCTTCGATTTCTTGGTTCTTCAATACTTCTTCAGCCAATGGTTTCATCTTCACAAACCATTGTTTACTTAAGTATGGTTCTACAATGACGCCTGTTCTTTCGGAGTGTCCTACTTGGTGTAAGTGTTCTTCAATATGATCTACAACACCAGCTTCTTTAAAGTCGTTAACTAAGGCTTCACGACATTCAAAACGATCCATACCAGCGTATTTACCACACATATCATTCATGGTTCCATCTGGATTCATACAGATTGGCATTGGCAAGTTGTATTTTTTAGCTAATGCGAAGTCATTAGGGTCATGGGCTGGTGTACATTTCATTACAGCTGTACCAAAGCTCATGTCAATATAGTCGTCTGCCATGATTGGAAGTTTGTCTCCGTTGGCAGGGTTAATGGCGTGCATTCCAACAATGTCTTTATATCTTTCGTCATCTGGGTGTACAAAGATAGCTTGGTCAGCAAACATAGTTTCTGGACGTGTTGTCGCAATGACTAATTCCTGTCCTGTTTCAACCACTTTATATTTGAAGTAGTACATGTGACCCATGATTTCTTTGTGCTCAACTTCAATGTTTGACAATGCGGTTTTAGCTTCTGGGTCCCAGTTGATAATTCTTTCACCTTGATAGATTAATCCATCATTGTATAAATCTACAAAAACTTTACGAACGGCATGAGATAATCCTTCGTCTAATGTAAAGCGTTCACGACTATAGTCTAAAGATAATCCTAATTTAGCCCATTGGCTACGAATAGTCGAAGCATATTCTTCTTTCCATTCCCACGCTCTTTCTAAGAATTTTTCACGACCAATGTCATAGCGAGAAATTCCTTCTGATTTTAAACGAGCATCTACCTTAGCCTGTGTCGCAATACCTGCGTGGTCCATTCCGGCTACCCAGCATACATCATAGCCTTTTAATCGTTTATAACGACATAAAATATCTTGTAGTGTTGTATCCCATGCATGTCCCAAGTGTAACTTTCCTGTTACGTTTGGTGGAGGGATCACAATACAATATGGGCGTTTAGACAAGTCGCCCGCTGTGAAATATCCTTTTTCAATCCAATTTTGGTATTTATCATTTTCTACTGCTAAATGATTATACTTTGCTTCCAACGTCATCCACAATCATCCTTTCCATACATATAAAAAAGCACATCCACATAGGACGTGCTTGACGTGGTACCACCTAATTTTATTCTCATTCACATTAACGCTGTGTCACGAAATTTACTACTCTTAGTTCATAAATTCAACTCAAAGACTACCTTCACTTATCCAACACACAAACTTTCACCAACCGCTTGCTCTCTATAGAATTGGTATAAACTACTCCTTCTTGTCATTGCTTTGAATTTAGTTTATCAAAGAAAAAGTAAAAACTCAAATCATTTTGAAAAATTAGTTGTTTTATTCTCTACTTTACTATATGATGATTAAAGAAAGCGGTGTAAACATGGATAATCAATTATACAATCAAATCAAAGCTGTTCATGAACAATATATTAAAGAACAGAATCGTTTAGAAGACGAAATCGATAGACTAAGACGAGAAATCGTTTGTCTAGATAATGAAGACGAAATTGAAGCGTTAAATAAACTCGTTAAGATCGATGATATTAAACGTAAGATGGTTGTAGAATTCATTCATAGTTTAGATAAGATTGTAGAACAGTAACTCTACAATCTTTTTTTGTTTGTTAAAACTCACCATTTTTATAAGCTCTGGCGATCACATACGAAGGTTCATAATAAGCACCATTCGTATAATCGTCAATGACTTGACAAATAGCATCATTATAGATTCGTATAAGTCCTTGTATATAATCTTCATTTGGAAGTAAGGTATCCACTATTAATCTTGCGTATACTTTTCCCATATCCAATTCAGTTGGAATGTGAGAACATAATTCACTATTTACATTTTCAATATGAAAACTACCATACTCTAGTTTATATTCATCAATCAAATCATGTACTACCTTATTTGGATTATCACTATGTAAAACATTCGCAACACTAATAAGATGATACAAATGATCATATCCCAGTTGATTCACAACATATTGATTTCGTTGATGAAGAAACCGAGATGTCTTTTCAATCATAAAACAAACATAAAACAAACATAAAACAAATCATTTTCTGTTACTAGTTCATCAAAGTATTTATTTCTCATAAGCTATAGCTCCTTTGATATGAAAGACATTTTAAAGCTTCTTCTGTACAAAAAACAATTTGATGCGTAGGATACTTAAATTTAACAAGTTCCCAAAAAGCAGTTCTAGAAATCAAGCCACGCGCAAAATCATCCACATAATTCCAAATCGTATCATCTGCCATAGGACCTTCTACAATATCATACGTATGCGTTATTCCTCTTCTTGACGAAACAACAAATTCTAGCCATTCATCGCTCATCTGTTCGAAAGCCTTACATTTTAAATCCAAATTTTCAGTATACGTATAAACATTCACAATATGATTCTTCTTTTTAGTTAATGCCCATCTTTTAGCTTGTTTTTCAAAATTCGTACAATAAAATCCATATCCAAAATCTTTATTATACCCATCCGTAATAATCTTTGGTTGATTTACAATTCGATTACTGCCAAAATACACTTCCATTTTCTTATTCAATAAGCTCACAAATGACTCCTCTATCTAATATGAATCTAACTTTACCACTCGCTTCTTCACTGATCTTATCATACAATCTTCCTGCACTATAACTTTCTCCTAGTACTGTATAAGGACTATTGGCTAAATAACCAATCTTTCCTAGTCCTGGAAGGTTTACACTAATAGCTTCTTTATCATATTCATTATCTTTTTCTTTCTTTAAATAAACGATCATTTCTTTTTCTAGAAATGAATCTCCATAATAATGATGTAATCCTGTAACTGTAAAATAAATGTTTGACATAAGTATGTTCTCCTTTATAATTTCAAGTTACATCATTAATTGACATTATAGATGTCTAAATAGTAAATAAATCCAATTATTTTTTGAATAGATCATTGGACTATTTGGAAAATAAAGAATCATTCGATAAATATAATACACAATCATAAGTGCACACCATAGAATTAATATCATTTTTCTTTTCTCAGGTTTTAACAAGCATAGAACGCCACAAATGATTGTTGGTATTAATAGAGCATGGTAATACAAAGATAATTGAATATTTCCTTTCAGAAGATAATACAGGCTTGTTTTCATGTTGCATCCTGGGCATGGCAAGCCTGTAATGAATTGAAAAGGGCATTTATAGAATAATAAAAGAAGGAATAGTATGAGAACTATTCCTAAATATTTAGTCTTTTGCGAAACCATTAATATGACTCTGAAGGATGCAATAGGATACTAAAGATAATTGAAGTATAGATAATACCATTAAAACGATACTATCATCACTAGGATGATGTCCATTACTTCTTGTAAGACTAGATACCATCTTACCAGCCTTCCATAAGTAGTATAGTAAGTAGATTCCACATGTCACAATACTTAGTATAACGACAAGTCCTGGTTCAGCACCTTTTTCTTGGTTTTGACTTTCACATAGATCATTTAAGTCATGTACGATTGTATATAGCCAATAAATACTATAAATTCCACATGTAACTAGACTTAATACTACACAGAGTCCAATACTCTTTTCTTTTACAACTCCAGTAGTAAATGAAAAACTTGGTTCTACATGCACTGTTTCATTACCTGCAAGCTCGGTATTCTTTAATCTCTGCCAATCTTGCATACCTGTTTTCCATACAAAACTATTTCCAGTTAATACACCACTATCAATAAATCCTTTCATGTCTGATTCACTAAAAGGACCTTTAGAATCATTATTCTCTACATAATACCAATCATTTGAAGATGATGTAGAAACAAATTCATTTAATTCTGTATTCTCTAGTCTTTCCCAGTCTTTCATACTTGCCTTCCAAACTAGAGTGCTGCCATTGATTTCACCAGAAGTAATCTTAGACTTCATCTCATCTATACTGAATGATCCTTTCGAGTCATTATTAGATACATAGTACCATTCTTTGACTGATGTAGTTGATTCATTCTCATTAACTGATTCTTCTTTATTTGTTTCAACTTCAGATTCATTAACGTCTTCTTCAATCTTATCCACGACTGCAACAGGTACAACAATATCTTCATCGACTTCTACCTTTGTTCCACAATTAGAACAAAATTTAGAATCATCACTTATTTCGTGCCCACAATTTTTACAAAACATATTCAATCTTCCTCTCAATTGATTCAATTATAAAATGAATACCTTCTTAACTCAACTACTTAAGAAAAACTTAAGAAAATAAAGAATAGCTCAGATTTTATATATACCAATTATTGCTCAGTATTTAAAAGCATTTCAACTATTTTATATACATCTGTATATGGAATTTTCTTAATCCGATCAATGGTTCCATTACTTTGATGATAATCTTCCAACTTTTTTGAATTTTCAATCGCTTGTTTTGAATTTCCTACAATCAGTTCAAAAACATCTTTACTTTTTGAATAATCTGAAATATAGGAATTTAAATCTCTAATAGCTTCATCATTCGAACAATATGGTCTAGTACTGTATCTAAAATGAAGAAGATACCAGACTTCAAAACATGGATTTGACAAATATAGAGAAACATTATTTTGTCTGGCCAATTTAATGGCTGCTCTTAATTCTTTTTCCCTACCCTGTTTGAAATCTACATCAATAAAACACGCTAAGATATCTCCTTGTTTCAGATCTAATTCTTCTTGTTTAGCTGTTTTTAACAAGTCGCGAATAACACCTTCGGGATCCGTATTGTTTCCTTTAGCAACATTAATTTTATATTCACTTTTAGTTTGATTAAAAGCAGTAAAATAATTTTTTTCTGTTTGATTATTTCCTTCCGTTCCAATTAAAATGATTTTTTTAGGCTTTCTTGAATATTTTCCTCTTTTCTTTTGCCCTACTCTTTTTACCATTCAATATCCTCCAAATTTACAAATGGCATGGCACCATATCTTCCTTGCAAATACCCTTTTTGAATGTTTTCAGATTTTCTAGGTGAGAATTCATCCAGTGAATATAAATCAGAAACGCCAGTTTTATTATTTTTTTCAACAAAGTAAATTTGATCGCGTCTAAATAAATTTAAATCTAACAAACTAATTTCATGAGTATTAAAAATTAATTGTGCATTATTTTTATTAATATTTGGATTTTGAAACATTTCAATCAATGATTTAGTCATTGCAGGATGTAGAGCATTATCAATTTCATCTATAATGATTGTTCTGCCATTTTCTAATGCATTCTTTAAAACCGGACCATAAGTAAACAATCTCTTTGTACCATTTGATTCATCAAAATAGTTTAAAGGATATTCCTTTTTCTCTCCATTTTCTACAACCTGATGAGACGTAACGATTCTACGCTGTTCTAAGACTTTCTTAGCAGATGGAATTGGATTCATTAACCCTTGTAGTTCTGGTGGCAATTCAAATGGTAATTGATTCACTTCACGTTTTATACTTTCATAATTAAAATTTGAAATATTAATATCTGCTTTTTGTAGTAAATGCAACATAAATGTATTTAATGAACTATCATTATTATTTTGATGTCTATCAAATTCTGTATACATTAAATCTTCTAGATTTTGAGAATCATATGTATCAATCATAGTTGCAAACCACATATATGCATCTCGAGTTAAATCACTATTCCAACTTGTTGCAGTCGCAAGAAATAATTTATTTGAAGTATTTTTATCTACGATTTGAGAAAGTTGTGATTTTGTTTTAGTTGTAAATTTATATTTATTAATTTCACTTCTCTCAAAAATCAAAGATGGTTTAGAGCTCTTGTATTCATATAAATATTCTTCCCACACATGATTTGAATCCAAAACAAAACCATACTCATATTTCACATCATTATATGTATAGATAAAATCAAACTTAGTTTTATCAAATCGACTCTTACTATCCAATAAAAACGGTGTCACCATTAAAGGTTGATCTACTTGTAAATTATTCGAATTACGAATCATAATAATAGCTGCAGTTAGCGCTTTATGTAAATTCGATTTACCCGCTGCATTTGCACCATATATAGCAACACTTGGTAAAATACGTTCATTTTTAAAAGACAATAAATTTTCACTATGTGAATTATCTTTGTTCGTGCTTAAACTTAAGACTGTTTCATCTCTAAAAGACAGAAAATTTGTTACTGAAAATTGAATTAACATAACAATCCCTCCACCACAATAATACTTTTATTTTTTACTAAAAACAACTTATTTTGCTTATTTTTGCATTTTTCTTACGATATTGCACATTTCACAACGATTTTTAACTATTATAAAAGTGAATGTCATATCCCAACATTCACTCTTGCATCATTTTCTTTAACTTCATGCAACAATATGTTGCATCTTATCTTTGTTTACTGATAATCCGATTCTTCGTAAGTATCCTCTTGATAGTATTGATCATCTGGATTGTAGTATTCTGTATCATCATAACTTTGATCATAATCATAATCATAATCAGTCTGTTCGTTTTCTGCTCCCATGTTCTGTAATTCTTCAGTATTACCTACCGCATTATCTTCACTAGCTGTCTGTGAATAACCTGAAGGATCTTCTACTGTAGTAGAACTCTTTCCTTTTAATACCGTCTGAATCTTCTTTTTAGCGACTTCATTCATAATATCATTTTGTTGAACAACAGATGCATAAGATTGTGATTGATAACAGAATTGATAATCAGGTTCTGCAACAATCGCATATGATTCAATATTCCAATTTGGCATATTATTCAATTCATACTTCACGAATTTACTGATTTCATCACCAGATAAGTTTGTATCAAAAGCTACAGCTAAAGCATCCATAAACTTACCGTAGTTTGTGATTATCTTAGGAGAAACAATTCGATTAAAAATAGCTTTAAATACTTTTTGTTGGTTGCGCACACGTTGATTATCTCCATCCAAATAGGCATGTCTTTCACGTGCAAAAGCTAAGGCTGTCTCACCATCCACATGATGTTTACCAACACTTAAACCAGGCTGGCTATTTACATAGAAAATATCTACTTCTTCACCCTTTTTAATATCCAAATCAATTCCATCTAAAGCATCTACTAAGTTAACAACACTTGAAAAGTTGATTCGAACATTATAATTGATTTTAATACCCAAAGCCTTTTCGATAGTTTCTTCCGTACTCTTAACACCCATTAAACCAGAATGCGTTAATTTATCATAACTACCTTCTGGACAAGCTAATTCAGGATCATCATCTGAACAAACAAGTTCAACATAATAATCACGAGGAATACTTGTCATCAAAATGGTTCCAGTTTTAGGATTTACAGTAAGTAATAAGTTGGCATCACTTCTCGTATTTGAATCTTGTAAAGACCCATAAGAATCATTACCACTGACTAAGACTGTAAATGCATCCTTAGAAATATCATTAACAGGATCACTTGGATTATCATTCTTTTCTACCTTTGTATAATGCACATTTTGATGAACGATACGAGTATCCGTTTGAAAAGTAAAATATGCTTGTGTTTCATGAAGAATATCTCTATACTTTTCGTTTAAACAAATCGCATCTACCTCACCACTATAAAAAGCTTCCATTAATTCATCTAAATTTGAATAATCCTTAGTAGTATACTTGATATTATCCTTGTTTAAATCATCTAACATACGTTTAGTAGGTTTTTTATCCATATCAAGAATCGTACCAATCTTTTTGCCCTTTAAACCCGACTCTTTTTTTATAGATGAACTCTTTAAAACAACAATTGAAGTTGTTGTTGCCTCACTATCCGCAAGACTTGTAACTACATCAAACGTATTATCTGTTTTATAAATGAAATAGTTACCATAAGCTAGACCCACACACATACAAAGTGCAACGAACCCTGCTAAAATTCTTGGCAAAAACTTTTTAGCTTTAAAGTGTAATATTAATAAAATAATCAAACATAAAATAATCATTACCAATGAAACTAATACTATTAATTTTGCAGGTAATAAATTTAATTTTATAATTTGAAAAATCAATAAAGCCAAACAAACAATCATGAATATAGTCATGAACTTGCTGATTGGTCGTTTATTTTTCTTCTTTTTCTTTTTACCATTACCATTCACATTCTGTGAAAGTTTAACATCCTTTTTAGGCATAATAATAATCTCCTATAAACTCTTATATAGCTCACAATTTCATATTATATAATAAAATTCTTACAATTGGCAAATCTGCATACAAAATGGTGGTTGTTATAACCACCATAATCACTACATAAATCTTTCACAACGAAACGCAAAACCTTTAAATCCACTCTCTTTAGCCTGATATAGATTTTTCTCATAACTCAACAGATTAGCCTTATACTTATATTCCAATGACTTAGAAGAATAATTGTTTAATACATCAAAGAATAATAAGAATAGACCTGCTAATACCAATACACATGCTGAAAGAATTAACCAAATTACTGGTAAAATTAAATATATAACGCTTAATATAACTACTCGGGAGTTTGACACCCCTTTTCACAATTGATCTTAAACATAGCGCTTAAACT
>ENA-OPSR01000598-OPSR01000598.1-human-gut-metagenome-genome-assembly--contig:-NODE-598-length-13905-cov-2.268881_pt1 | contig 13905 bp, 6 predicted proteins | sample MGYA00241459_ERZ501910 | MGnify/ENA primary metagenome ERZ501910 (study PRJEB25962, sample SAMEA2042504) | human gut metagenome | biome: human gut; feature: human-associated habitat; material: faeces...
TCATCCGCAGCAAGTGGGGCGAGGACAGCGACCCCTACCGTGCCCTGGGTACGGCAGACACCGACTGGCAGGACCTGATCTATCAGACGTCCATCAGCCATGACCACAACCTGACGGTCAGCGGCGCAGTAGGCCAGGCTCTCCCCTATCGTGTGAGCGCAGGCTTCACCGACGAGCAGGGTATCCTGAAGACCTCACGCTTCCAGCGTGCCACGGCTTCCGTCACCCTCACCCCGTCGCTCCTCAACAACCACCTCAACATCACGCTCAACGCCAAGGGCATGTACGCCAAGAACCGCTATGCCGACGGATCGGCCGTGGGCGCGGCAGTCAATATGGACCCGACCCAGAGCCCGTATGGCTACACCTCCGAGTATCACAGAAAATTCTTCGGAGACAACCTCAACCAGACGCTGAACAACTTCCACGGCTACTTCGCCTGGCCGAAGTCGGGCAACTATAGCGACCCCAACTGGATGTACACCTATAACGAGCTGGCTACGCGCAACCCGCTCTCCGTGCTCAACGAGAAGAACGACGTCGCCCATAGCCGCGAGTTTATCGGCAGCGCAGACTTCGACTACAAGGTACATGGATTTGAGGATCTCCGCCTCCACGCCACGCTGGGTGCCGACATCGCAAGCGGTAAGCAGAATACTGACATCTCGCCGGCCTACCAGAGCAACAACGACAGCTACTACGGCAGCCATGGATGGGAGCGCATCGTGAAGCGCAACCTCTCGCTCTCGGCCTACGCCCAGTACTACCACGACTTCAACGACGCTCACCAGCACCACATCGACATCATGGGTGGTTATGAGTATCAGCGCTTCTATCGTGGCACGGACAACAACTACTGGGGCATCTATGGCGCGGGCAACACCAAGACCGGCACCTATGTCGATCACTTTGGTCAGCCGCTCGTCGATGCCAACGGCAACGAGATCACGGGATCGCTGGCCGGACAGATTTACAATCCGTCAACGAAGGCCTATAAGACTGAGAACTACCTCGTTTCCTTCTTCGGTCGTGCCAACTGGAGCTTCATGGACCGCTACTATCTCACGGCAACCGTTCGTGATGATGGTTCCTCACGCTTCAAGGAGCACTGGGCATGGTTCCCGTCATTTGCCTTCGCTTGGAAGGCCAGCGAGGAGAACAAACTCAAGGAGATCTCTTGGCTCTCTGACTTGAAGCTCCGTCTCGGATGGGGTATGACGGGTCAGCAGGACGTGAACAACGACTATGCCTGGATCCCAACCTATACGCGCAACCAGGGCACGGGTGCCTACTACCCCGCTGACGGCGACGGTACGCTCAATCGTCCGGACAACTATACGCCTGACCTGAAGTGGGAGACCACGACCACGTACAACATCGGTTTGGACTGGGGTATCCTTGACCAGCGCCTCACAGGTACGGTCGACTGGTATTACCGCAAGACCACCGACCTGCTCAACTACGCTCCGACACAGGCTCTCTCAGCCTTCCGCAACCAGGCTTGGCAGAACATCGGTACGCTCAGCAACACGGGTGTGGAGGTGACGTTGTCTTGGAAGGCCATCCAGACGAAAGACTGGTACTGGACCATCGACTACAACTTCACTTACAACAGAAACCGCATCGACAACCTCACGGGTGCCAGCTCAGACGGTCTCCCCGTGCCTAACACGAGTATCGTGATCGGTACCGACAAGTACCTGGAGTATAACGCTGTGGGCAATCCCGCCAACTCCTTCTGGGTCTATCAGCAGGCCTACGACAAGAACGGCAAGGCTATCGAGGGTGCGATGGTCGATCGCAATGGCGATGGCAAGATCTCCAATGAGGACCGCTACTTCTACAAGTCGCCGACGCCTCCCGTCACGATGGGTCTGTCCTCACGCCTGGAGTACAAGAACTGGGACCTCGGCTTCACCCTGCGTGCCAACATTGGCAACTATGTGTTTGACAACATCAGCCAAGGCTTCAAGAATGTCAGCCCGAACGCCCTCTGGGCTTCCAGCAACTTCATGTGCAACAAGACCGCACAGGCCGTTGCCGACGACTGGCAGACCGACGATGTCACCTCCAACCTCACCGACCGTTGGATCCACAACGCCTCGTTCCTGAAGTTGGACAACATCACCTTGGGCTATAGCTTCGCCAGCCTCTTCAAGACCAGCGGATGGCATGGTCTCTCAGGCCGCGCCTATGCCACGGCTTCCAATGTGTTCACCATCACCAACTACGACGGCATCGACCCGGAGGTGTTCAACGGTTTCGACGACAACCTCTATCCGCGTCCGTTCTCCGTCATTGTTGGTCTGAACCTCAACTTCTAAACCCTCATCAGCGATAATAACATCATGAACAAGAATATAAAGAACCTACTTTCTGCAGCAGCCGTCTCCCTCTCACTTCTGGGCATGGCTTCCTGCACGGGCGACCTGGACGTCAAGCCCATCGACCCGAACATGAACACGCAGGTCAACCCGACGGCACTCTTCAACAAGTGCTACGCCAACTTGGCCATGTCCGGCAATAGCACGGGCGACGACCAATGTGACATCGACGGTCTCGATGGCGGTACCGCAGGCTTCATCCGCCAGCTTTGGAATTCCAACGAGATGACCACCGACGAGGCCATCTGCCACTGGAGCGACGCCGGCATCCGCGAGTTCTGCTACAATACATACGACGACAGCCACCCGATGCTCAACGGCCTTTTCGCCCGTCTGACCACGGGTATCTCCTACTGCAACCAGTACATCAACGAGTGTGGCGACAAGGACGCCACCAAGACGGCCGAGGCACGCTTCCTCCGCGCCCTGGAGTACTACTTTCTGATGGACGCCTTCGGCAACGTGCCGTTTGCCACGACGCTCGAAAAGCCCGTGCGCTACACTCGTGCCGAGATGTACGCCTGGCTGGAGAAGGAGCTGCTGGAGATAGAGCCGCAGATGAGCGAGGCCAAGTCGAAGACCTCCAGCGACGCCGGCTACTACCGTGCCGACAAGGCTGCGGTATGGATGCTGCTCTCCCGCCTCTACCTCAACGCCGAGGGCTATACGGGAACTCCGCAATGGCAGAAGGCTGCCGACTACGCCCAGCGCGTGATGAAGTCTGACTACCACCTCAACCTCACGGGTGTGGGCAAGTGGAGCGCCTACCAGATGCTCTTCATGGGCGACAATGGCGAGACGAGCGCAGCCCGCGAGGGTGTGTTCCGCATCGGCCAGGATGGTGTGACGACCACGTCGTGGGCAGGCACGCTCTTCCTGATGGCTGGCGCCTATGATGGCGACATGCATGCCGACGTGACAGGCACCTACCCGCAGGCCACCAACGGCACGGGCCAGGCCTGGGGCGGCAACCGCGCACGCACGGACTTGATCAATAAGTTCTTCCCCAATGGCGACGCACCCAACGTCAGCTGCACGGAGATGCCTGCTGCCGCCAACGACGACCGCGCCATCTTCGACGGGAAGGACCGTACGCTCGACAATGGCGATGGCTATCTGAGCAGCTTCAAGGCTGGCTTTGCCGTGGCTAAGTGGAACAACTTCAAGACCGACAACTCGGTAGGCAAGAACGACAACTACCCCGACACCGACTTCTTCCTCTTCCGTGTAGCCGAGGCCTACCTGACCTATGCCGAGGCCACGGCCCGTCTCAATGGCGGCACCACGACGAAGGAAGGCACGGATGCTGTCAACGCCCTTCGCGATCGTGCACATGCCGTGAAGCGCTCAGCCTACTCTCTGAGCGACCTCTGCGACGAGTGGAGCCGCGAGTTCTACTATGAGGGTCTCCGCCGCCCGACGCTCATCCGCTTCGGACGCTTTGGTGGCAACAACAACTACAACTGGAGCTACAAGGGTGGTGCCAAGGCGGGCCGCAACTTTGATGCATACCGCAACATCTTCGCCATCCCGGCAGCCCAGGTGAAAGGCGCCATCACGCAGAACCCTGGTTACTAATAGATCATCAACCGCACAGGGCGGACCGACTTCCAAGAAGCCACGCCCGCTCTGTGCAACAAAACAAAGCAATCAACGATGAAAAATATAATCAAATCAACCGCGTTGCTGCTCTGCTCCCTCGCATTCCTCACGGCCTGCGACGACGACAGGGACAACAACCCCACGATACAGACGCCGACGACTTTCGTCCTCAATACCCCGTCCTACGCCCAGGCCAATGTGGATCTGGCCACCTCGGAGTCGCTCGCCTTCAGCTGGTCGCAGCCCGACTACGGCTTTCCCGCCCTGGCTAGCTATCAGATCCAGGTTTCGCCCACCAACCGATGGACGAAGGATATCCAGGCTGGCGAGAAGGATGCCACCGACCAGGCTGTCGGCGACTACAAGACCTTCGACACGGAGTTCTCTCTCGTCAAGGGTAGCGTAGCTGCCAACGAGATGGCAAAGGCCCTGCAGGAGATTGTCCGCTACGAGCCCAACAACGTGCCCGCATCCCAGGATGTATATGTACGCGTGCGTGCTGCCTATGCTGGCGACACGATCTATTCCAACGCAGTCCAGATCAAGGTGCTGCCCTACTATATGAAGCTGAAGGATGCCGCCATCGACGTGTGGTATCTCATAGGTGGCTGCATTGGTGATGGTGCCTGGACCAACGACAAGGGTGCTGTCGGCACCTCTGTCATGCCGCTCTACACAGAGGAGGGACAGGAGTATAACAAGACCACGGGTGTCGGCACGCTGACCTACACGGGCTACTTCCCCGCAGGTGCCGAGTTTAAGATCATCCACACCATCGGCGACAACTGGGCCAACACGATCGACGTGATCTGCGCAGGCCTCGTCTTCCGCGATGGCGGCGACGACCCTGGCAACATCTCCGTGAGCGAGTCGGGCTACTACAAGATCACCCTCGACCCCGTGAAGCGTACCTGCACCATGGAGAAGGTGGCCAACCAGACGCCGAAGACCTTTGCCTCAATGTTCATCAGCGGCGCATTCAACGACTGGGCCACCACCACGTCCATGCAGCCCGTCAACACCTTTGATGGTGCGGTCAACCACGACTGGTACTTCGATCTCGACGCTACAAGCGGAAGCACGGAGGCTAAGTTCCTGGCCGATCCCGACTGGACGAACAACTGGGGTGGCAACGGCTTCCCCTATGGCTACGCCACGTCTGGTGGCGACAACATCCCCGTGAAGCCGGGCAAGTATCGCGTGCTGTTCAACGACATCACGGGTCAGTACCACTTCATCGAGACGGAAGAGTAATCTTTTATAAAGAAGATGGTGGGGAGGGTCTCCCCCCGAGATGCTCCCCACCCATAACCGAAAGAAGACAGAACAATGAAAAAGAGCATATTGATATTCGGATTCGCCCTGGCGCTCGCCTCCTGCGCTTCCGATAGCTATGAGGACTGGAGCGATCCGCAGCATAGCGACCCCGAGGCATCCAAAGACGTGAAACTGGCCATCGGCAACGCGCCTGCCATCAATTTCGGCACGCTCACGGCCGACAGCGTCCAGCTGTTTGTCCCCAAGGTGACGACCACCAACACGACCGCCAGCAGCTACTATACCGTGGCTGTCAACGACGGCGAGAAGGCCAACGCCATCACCTTGCAAGCCAACGAGCAGGGACTCGTCGCCTCGACCGAGTTTAAGACGGCCATCGAGACCCTCTATGGCAAGCGCCCCTGCGACCGTAGCGTGGCCCTCGACGTGCGTGGCTTTGCAGCCACCCCTGATGGCGTGACCATCCTCAACACGGGATCGGCTACCGTCAACGTGACCATCGTGGCCCCGTTTATCGACGAGGCATACTATCTGGTCGGCGACATGTTCACGGATGGCTGGTCCAAGGAGGGCGCCCAGGCCTTCACCCATCTGGGAGACGGCAATGTCTATGACAACCCCGAGTTCCAGATCGTCTTCAAGACCACGAGCGACAACCAGTACTGGAAGATCATCCCGAAGACCAACTACGAGGGCGACTTCTGGGCCGAGGGCGAGAAGGGCGTCGTGGGTGTCGTGACGGATGGCGACGTAGCAGCCGAGGGCAACCTGACGACCAATCAGCCCAAGGCGGGCAAGATCGAGAAGGCTGGCTACCATCGCATGACCATCAACATGATGAACTATAGCTACAAGATCGAGGATCTCAACTTTGCCGAGTATATCTATGAGATCGGCAACGAGAGCAGCTGGGCAACATCCAACCCGCTCTGGGGCGGCAACTTCGACGGCAAGTACCAGGGCTACTACTACCTCGATGGCGAGTTCAAGTTCAAGCCCAATGCCGACAACTGGGATAAAGACTGGGGACAGGATCCCAATGGCGAGGCCGGACAACTGGTGCAGGATGGCGAAAAAAACATCCAGGCTGGTGCTGGCTTCTACCAGATCAACGTCGATCTCTCGGCCATGAGCTATAGCCTGGAGAAAGTGAACTACATCTCCATCATTGGCGACTTCAACGACTGGGCTGGCGATGTCGATCTCACCTACAACAAGGAGAGTGGCGCATGGGAGGCCAACAACGTGAAGATAGGCAAGACCGGCACTCTGAAGTTCCGTATGAATCACGATTGGGACATCTCTTGGGGTGGCGCCAATGGCGACGGAAACAACTTCCAAAACCTCACCCAGACCAATGGCACCAACCTCAATGTCGAGGCTGGCACCTACGACTTCAAGCTCTACATCTCCTGCGAGGGCAAGAACCATGTCGTGATTACCAAGAAGTGACCTGCTTTTTTATACTGCAAAGGTTCATCATGAACCAACTTCAAGAAAGGAGTCTCCCGCGTGGGGCTCCTTTTTTCGTGCCCGCTTTCTTTTCCCATGGGTTGCTACCCTATGTCTTCATGTAGCAATCATGGGATATCGAGAAGACGTAGCGCAACCGATTGCCCAATCAAAAGGCTATCGAACGAGAGCAGGACGTGCAGGATTGGACGGTAATGCTTATTTTTGCAGAAGCATAAACAAGAGCAGAAACATAAACAAGAGCAGAAACAGAAGCATAGGCTTAGGCTTAGGCAAAAACAATAGACAATCACCATCAAAACAACGATCGATATGAAGAAAAACAAGATGAAGAAGATACTCACGGCAGCATTTTGTGCGGCCATGGCGTCGCCGGCCCTTGCACAAGGATGGCCCACGAGCTATGAGGGTGTGATGCTCCAGGGCTTCTACTGGGACTCCTATAGCGACAGCCAATGGAAGAACCTGGAGAAGCAAGCCCCGGAACTGGGGTCGTATTTTTCCCTGCTATGGGTGCCCCAGAGCGGAAAGTGTCTGGAGGAGCACAACGTGATGGGCTACACACCCTATTACTACTTCGATCAGAACTCCAGTTTTGGTAGCGAGGCGGAACTCCGTTCGATGATCAGAGCCATGCGCCAAAACGGGGTGGGCGTCCTGGCCGACGTGGTGGTCAACCACCACAACACGAACGGTTGGTTCTCCTTCCCCAAGGAGGAGTATCGCGGCACGACCTACCAACTCCAGTCGTCCGACATCACGTCCGACGACGACCAAGGAAAAACCGCAGCCGAAGCACAAAGGCAGGGCATCTCGCTCGGCAGCCACAAGGACGAGGGTGAAGACTGGGATGGCATGCGCGACCTCGACCACCAAAGTCCCAACGTGCAACGGGTGGTCAAGGCCTATGAGCAGTACCTCGTGGAGGATCTCGGTTATAGCGGTTTTCGCTACGACATGGTGAAGGGCTTTGGCGGGTCGCACGTGGCCGACTACAACCGCGCGGCCAACGTGGCCTATTCCGTAGGCGAATTTTTCGACGGCAACGTCGCGAAGGTGAAGACATGGATAGACAGTACGGAGAAGGAGAGCGCGGCCTTCGACTTCCCCTTCCGCTACACGGTACGCGACGCCATCAATGGTGGCGACTGGTCGAAGCTGGCCAATACGAAGACCTTGGTGGGCGACGAGGCATACCGACGCTATGCCGTGACGTTTGTGGAGAACCACGATACACAATACCGTAGCGCCAGCGAGCAGAACGACCCGATACGAAAGGACACGCTCGCGGCCAACGCCTATCTCCTCGCCATGCCGGGCACGCCCTGCGTCTTTCTCCCACATTGGCAGGCCTACACCCGCGAGATCAAGTCCATGATCGACGCGCGCCATCTGGCGGGCGTGACAAGCACTAGCACCTTCGCCAGCTACCGCAGCTCGGCAGCCTACTATGGCGTGACAACCCAGGGCACGCGCGGAAAACTGCTGGCCGTGGTGGGAAGCGGCATGGCCGATCCCGACGAGTCGTTCTATGTGAAGGTGCTGAGCGGCCACCACTACGCCTACTATCTCTCGCCCGAGGTGGAGAGCGCCTGGACGGACCTGCCCTCAGGAAGCTATCATGACGGGGCCCAGAAGGCGCGCCTCACGGCCGTATCGGCCTCTAAGGACGCCCAGCTCGTCTATACCCTCGACGGTAGCGAGCCGACGCCACAGAGCGCCAAGGCACAGAGCGGCACGAGCCTCACGATACCTACGGGCAAGACGACCCTGAAGGTGGGTCTCCTGATAGATGGCAAGGTGCGGGGTGTCATCACACGCCAGTATGAGATAGGCGAGTTCCAGCCCTACGACATCACGGTCTATGTCAATGGCGATGCCGTGGCATGGACCAGCTACATCAACTTCCACTCCTGGGGCGGATCCCACACGGCAACCGACTGGCCGGGCGACCACGTCACGACCACCCAGACCGTGGGCGGCAAGAAATGGTTCTGCAAGAGCTACACGATGACCACGCCCGAAGACAACATCAATTTCGTATTCAGTATCGGCACGGCAGACAATGCCGGCCAGCAGCAGACCGTGGACATCAACAACATCCAGCACGACGCCTTTTTCGAGGTGACGGGCGAGAAGAGCGGCGGCAAATATCTGGTCAAGGACGTGACGACGACCATGGGCGTCGAGGACGTGGCGACCGACCGCCCCACCCTCTCCGACGACCACTACTACACGCTCTCGGGCCAGCGCGTGACGCCACCCCTTAGACGGGGCATCTATCTCCACAAGGGCAAAAAGATCATGGTGAAGTAACAGTAGAAAGTCATCCGAATAACAAGCGCCAAGGTTGTTTTCAATAGAAGCAAACAACCTTGGCGCTTTTCGTGTAAGGAAATCTCTAAAGAAACATGCGGGACTACGAGAGAGCTGGATGACGAGAGAGCTGGAATTCAAGAGAGCGAGACTTCTACAGAGCAGGACTTCGATAGAAGGCGACGTCAATAGAGCAGGACGAGGCCCGCGAAGGCAGCAAAGCAGATCATGCGGATGGGGTTGATCTTCATCCACATCGTACCAATAAAGGTGGCGAAGAAAAGGAAAAGGCTCACGCCAAACTGCCAGGGATTGATATCGGGCGAGGAGAAGTTTTCCACATCACAAAGCAGGAGCGTGGCGGCAGCCAGGAGGCCGACGACGGCCGGGCGAAGGCCCATGAAAACGCTCTGGACGGCTGGGGTGCGCATATACTTCATAAACATGCGGCTGATGAGGACCATCAGAATGAAACTCGGCAGGACGAGGGCAAAGGTGGCCGTGGCGCTACCAAGCACGGCCATCATCCCTTCGAAGCCCGCGTTGTGGGCCGCGGCATAGCCACAGTAGGTGGCCGAGTTGATGCCGATAGGGCCTGGCGTCATCTGGGAGATGGCGACGATATTGGTAAACTCCGAGGAGGAGAGCCAATGGTGCTTCACGACCGTCTCGGCCTGGATGAGCGAGAGCATGCCGTAGCCGCCACCAAATCCGAAGAGACCTATGATGAAAAACGTGAGGAAGAGTTGTAAGAAGATCATAATTCTACGATTTTTCCGTGAGTTTTTTTATTCCGTGGGCTTGACATAGCGTCCATAGACATAGCCACCCAGGCCGGCCGCCAGGATGATCATGACGGGATTGACGCCCAGTTTCCATATCAGCAGGGCCGAGATGAGCGGTATCCAGCAGTTGGCCAACCCGATCCGCGCCCGTTTGGCGAGGTTGAAGGTCGGGACGGCTATCAGGGCCACCACGGCCGGACGGATGCCACGGAACATGGCTGCGATCCATCCCACCTCCATGAAGCGATGGAAGAACATGGCGATGAGCAGAATGATGAGAAACGAGGGCAGGGCCGTGCCGAGGGCCGTGCACGCGCCACGTAGCTTGCGGAGCTTGTAGCCGATGAAGACGCTGATGTTGATGGCGAAGACGCCCGGACAGCTCTGCGCGATGGCGATGAGGTCGAGAAACTCCTCTTTCCCGATCCATTTGCGCTTCTCCACCACCTCCGCCTCGATGATCGGGATCATCGCATAGCCACCCCCGAGGGTGAAGGCGCCAATCTTGAAGAATGTCTTGAAACTCTCCCAATAAAATTTCATACTCTCTTGTTAGATGTATAGATAATCACTTGTCAGATCAATTGATATCCGCTCGTTAGAAGAATTGATATCGCTTGCTAGAAGAACTGATATTCCCTTGTCAGACCAATTGATATCCTCTTGTTAAAGAATTGATTAGTCCAACCCGCCCCCGAGAGGGCCGATTGGACTAACCACATATATTTTGCCAGAAGATGGAGATGACGGCACGCGGGGCCGTCCTTCCATCCTACTTCTTCTTAGCCTCCTCTATCCACTTGCGTGCGTTGACGAAGGCCTCGATCCAAGGCGTGACCTCGTCGGCACGACGATGGCGCGGATACCAGCCCTGCTGCCACGGGAAGATGGCACGCTCCAGGTGGGGCATCATGGCCAGGTGGCGACCGTCGGCCGAGCAGATGCCCGCCACGTTGTAGTCGGATCCGTTGGGGTTGCCAGGATACTGAGCGTAGTTGTATTTTGCCACGACATGGTAGCGGTCCTCGGGCTCGGGGAGATAGAAGCGTCCCTCTCCGTGGGCCACCCAGATGCCCAGTTTGTTGCCGCTGAGCGAGTGGAACATGACGCTATCGTTCTCGGGGATCGTGACCGAGAGGAAGGCGCTCTCAAACTTCTTCGAGTTGTTGTGGCAGAGATGGGTCTGGTGCTCATGCTCCGGGTTGATGAGGTTGAGCTCCGCCATCAACTGGCAACCATTGCAAATGCCCAGCGAGAGCGTATCCTCGCGCGCATAGAAGCGGTCGAGCGCCTCCTTGGCCTTGGGATTGTAGAGGAAGGCACCCGCCCATCCCTTGGCCGATCCCAGGACGTCGGAGTTGGAGAATCCGCCACAGAAGACGATCATGTTGACCTCCTCCAGGGTCTCGCGACCACTAATGAGGTCGGTCATCATCACGTCCTTCACCTCGAAGCCTGCGAGGTAGAGGGCGTAGGCCATCTCGCGCTCGCCATTGGTGCCCTTCTCACGGATGATAGCCGCCTTGGGCGCAGCCTGACGGTCGGCATCGGTCGTGGTCTGCCAGCGGTCGGCATTGAGGCCATACTGGGCGAGCGTTCCCGTGAAGTCGGGGTTGAACTGCATCTCCACGGGCTGCTTCTTGTAGTTGGTGTAGCGCTTCTTCGCCATGCCGTTGAAGCTCTGGTCGCGGTCGAGGAGATAGGAGGTCTCGTACCAGACGTCGCGCAGGTTGTCGATATCCAGTTCCTGCTTGAAGGCGCCATCGCTAAGGCTCAGCACGCGACGCTCGGGCGTGGGCTGGGCTATGCGGGCATAGCCCACGCAGCACTCCTCCAGGAAGTCGCGCACCTCGTCGGCATGCTCGTCGCTCACCTGGATGACGACACCCGGGTTCTCGGCGAAGAGCTTGCGCACCACGTCGTCGCCCTTGATGTCGTGGAGGTTGACGCGGAGACCACCCTCCACATTAGCAAACGTCATCTCCAGCAGGGTGGTGATCAGACCACCAGCCGAGATATCGTGGCCTGCGAGGATCCAGCCGCGGTTGATGAGCTCCTGCACCGCCTCGAAGCATTGGCAGAAGTACTGCGGGTTTTTGACCGTCGGCACGTTGTCGCCCACCTTGTTGAGGCTTTGGGCAAAGGCGCTGCCGCCCAGCTCCTGCTCGCAGAAGGAGAAGTCGATATGATAGAGACGGGAGTTCTTGTCGTTGACGAGGACGGGAGAGACCACCTTGCGGATGTCGCTCACCTCGCCACCACTTGTCACGATGACCGTGCCCGGAGAGATGATCTTCTCGCCATTGGGATACTGCTGGCTCAGGGACAGGGAGTCCTTGCCGGTCGGCACATTCACGCCGATGGCGCAGCAGAAGTCGGAGAGGGCCTTGACGGCACGATAGAGGCGCGCGTCCTCACCCTTCTGTGAGCGGCAGGGCCACATCCAGTTGGCCGAGAGGCTCAGGGAGTCCATGCCGTCGGCCAGGGGTGCCCAGACGATATTGGTCAGCGACTCGGCCACACTCAGCACGCTGCCCGCCTCGGGCGAGGCCAGTCCGGCCTGGGGCGCATGGCCGAGGGCCGTGGCGATACCCTTCTCGCCACGATAGTCGAGGGCCACGACGCCACAGTCGCTCAACGGCAACTGCAGGCGACCCTGGCATTGCTGGCGGGCCACCTTGCCCGTCACGCTACGGTCCACCTTGTTGGTGAGCCAGTCCTTGCAGGCCACGGCCTCCAGCTGCAGCACGCGACGGAGATACTCCTCGAGATGGGCCGCGTCATAGGCTACGGGTGCATAGTGGCGCTCGACGCTCTCGTCGCGCATGATGGTCTTGGGCGAGTGGCCGAACATCTGGGCCACGTCGAGATCGAAAGGCTTCACGCCATCGCCCTGGACGAAGGAGAAGTGGGCGTCGCCCGTGGTCTCGCCGACCACATACATCGGGGCACGCTCGCGCTCGGCGATCTTCGCCACATGGGCCAGGTGCTTCTCGTCGATGAGCAGTCCCATGCGCTCCTGCGACTCGTTGGCGATGATCTCCTTGGCGCTCAGCGTCTTGTCGCCGATGGGCAGCTTGGTCATGTCGATCTGACCGCCACACTCCTCCACCAGCTCAGAGAGACAGTTGAGGTGGCCTGCCGATCCGTGGTCGTGGATGGATACCACGGGGTTGTCGTCCTCCTCCACGAGGGCGCGCACGAGGTTGTAGGCGCGCTTCTGCATCTCGGGGTTGGCGCGCTGGACGGCGTTGAGCTCGATACCATTGCTATAGCGGCCCGTATCGACCGACGATACCGATCCGCCACCCAGTCCGATGCGATAGTTGTCGCCACCGACCACGACTACCTTGTTGCCCGGCTGCGGCTCCTTCTTCAGGCAGTCGCGCTTCGTGCCGTAGCCGACGCCGCCGGCGAGCATGATCACCTTGTCGTAGGCATATTTTTCATCATTCTCCTGGTGCTCGAAGGTGAGGAGGGATCCCGTGATGAGGGGCTGGCCAAACTTGTTGCCGAAGTCGCTGGCGCCATTGGAGGCCTTGATGAGGATCTGCTCAGGCGTCTGGTAGAGCCATTGGCGCACGGGCAGGATATCCTCCCAGTCGCGCAGGGCAGGCTCCTTGCCGTCGTCGCCCTTCAGTCGGGGATAGGCCGTCATATAGACTGCCGTGCCCGCGATGGGCCATGATCCTACGCCACCACCCATACGGTCGCGAATCTCACCACCCGTGCCCGTGGCGGCACCATTGAAGGGCTCTACGGTCGTCGGGAAGTTGTGGGTCTCGGCCTTGAGAGAGATGACGCTCTCCACGGGCTTCACGCGGAAGTAGTCGGCCGTAGATTGGTTTTTCGGGGCAAACTGCTCGATGACGGGTCCCTGGGCGAAGGCCACGTTGTCCTTGTAGGCGGAGAGGATCTTGCCCGGATTCTCGCGGGTGGTCTTCTTGATCATGTTGAAGAGCGACGACTCCATCTCCTTGCCGTCGATGACGTAGTACTTCTTATAGTTGCCGAGAACCTCGCGGATCGTATCGCCCATGTAGGGCTCGAGCTCCTCGAGCTGCTGC
>ENA-OPSR01000602-OPSR01000602.1-human-gut-metagenome-genome-assembly--contig:-NODE-602-length-13885-cov-7.731092_pt1 | contig 13885 bp, 15 predicted proteins | sample MGYA00241459_ERZ501910 | MGnify/ENA primary metagenome ERZ501910 (study PRJEB25962, sample SAMEA2042504) | human gut metagenome | biome: human gut; feature: human-associated habitat; material: faeces...
CTGTAATACTGCCGAGAAAGAACGAATATAATCTTTGCTGTAACCTTTTCTTTCTGAACCATCGGGATAAGTGCCACCAAAGGAAAGCAGATCGAAAAAGGTTTGTAAATGCTCAGATGTTACATTTTTCAACTTTCTTTCTGAAATTGGATGTTTCTTAATATTGTAAAATGTTATTTTTCATTAAACTTTTGAATATCTCCGTAATCTTTAAGCTCACTATTTTCAAAAGCTTGTTGTAAATTATCGCTATCCAAAAACAACACATTTCCACTTGAGGTCAAGGGCAACAAACAAGAATCAGCTTTCAGTATTTCTGCCGGATTGTCTATTAGCATAACCAGAGGATTTTTTGCTTCTATCGGCTTCGCTGCTCCAAGAGTTACATTTACAGGAAATGCAAGCAGACCGCCACCTTCGTATTCGTATAACCCTGTTCCTTCTGGCAATACACTTCCGTCGTTTGTCAATATCGGCATTTGACTGTCTAAAAACTCTTGCATACTTTTTGATAAGCTGCTATATTCTATAGGTTTTAATTTGCCAGAATCGCCAAAGTTTTCAATCCATTTGGGATTTGTAAACACCAAATGGTCATAATCTCCCAGCTCGGCAGAAAGTTCAATAGCGCTATCTACTACATAGGAGAGGAGCAAATTGTCCTCTTGGTCAGATAGCAAATTGCTTCCAGCAGTTATCAGTTCTTTATCTTCGCATACTGTATCTATGTCAGTATATTCTATAAAGCTAATTCCGGTCATGTCATATTCGGAAAGCTTATTTGTATTTCCGCACCCGGTTAAACTAATCACAAGTGCTAATGCAGACATGATTATAATGTTGTTATGTTTCATAGATTCCTCCATTTTCTGTTTGTTGCCCAATTATTAAAGAAATATAACACAAACTTATGAACAAATCCACATCATTTCAGCCTGTCGGCAGCATCGTGTTCTCTGGCATACTCTCACGCCGCCTCTCGGCGTTCTTCACTGTATGGGGCGGTCAGATGGAAAGAGAAACCGTCAAGATATAACTGGGCATATTCTAATGGCTCATCAATGGCAAGTGCGTTTAATGTGCACAATCCGATCCGGGAGTGGTCTTTAAGTTCTTCTCAGCTTCCTAACAGTCAATGCGAAGCGTATAACCAGCAGAAGTATAAACATCAATGCTGTTCCTGTGTGGATTGTATTCTGCAAATATTTTTATCATCGTATCGAATCTCCTTATCATTCAATCAATCATTCGTTATAAACATCAGAAGCATTTCAATCAGTTCACCATGTCACTTTTATTTTGTGTTATACTGTTTTATAGATTTTTCTTGCCCTTGTATTTGCCCTTATGAGAGTTCGTAAACACTGACGGGACGATATAACACAAGGGAAATAATAAGGGAAAGCTAACCTGTGATAAACTTAGTGTTTTCAAGGGCTTGAGAGGTATTTGATAATAAAATATAACAATTATTAAATTACTTGGAATAGATGAAATCTCAATTCCGGTTTGTCGATGTATAAGACAAAACTAGTAACGGGTAAACCTCATCAATTTACCCGCTTTTTTTATGCCTTCTATTTAACTATTGGGAGTATTTTGGAGGTTTCCGTGAGGATGGTTTGTCCAAGTTGTAAAAAGAGAAGACCTTCATCGAAAGCACCTGCATCTAAGAACATCTGTGATTACATCTCGAATGCATAGAACAAAGAGACTCAATGTTTCTTTGTTTTATTGTGCTTTTACAAACAAACGAAGCAAACTTTGGAAGTTCTTAGTTTCATGAAGTTAGAACAAATCTTTTTCGTAAAAGAAGCTGTTACTTTCATATTGCGTAAACAAGATATTTTAGTAAAAGAAGTTCTTAGTTTCATAATGAAGAAACAAGATAATTTCTTAAAAGAAGTTGTTAGTTTCATGAAAACACAGAGAAAATATTTTCTTTTAGAGCTTTTTCTGATACTTTAGAATCAATTAAAGAACCTCTTCCTACATTGGCGAAAATTGGTTGTTTCTTAACATGGGCTAAAGCTTCTTCATCTAATAAATGATGCGTAGATTTAGATCCAGGAAGACTTGAAACAATGATATCTGCCTTTTCTAATTCATCATATAGTGAATCCATTGTACATAATTTATCAATATAATCTGATTTATCTTTAATATTTCTTTTAATCCCCGTAGTATGAGCACCCATCGCATAGGCTCTTTTAGAAAACTCTTAACCAATATCACCCAAACCAAGTACAAGAATATTAGAATTATAAATCGATTCAACACTTCCTTCATCCTTCCAATCATGGTTCGATTGATTTTTGATATAGCTAGGAATATGTTTCATTAAAGTTAAAATACCAGCTAGAATACATTCTGAAATCGCAACTCCATAAGCACCTGTAGTAATACATTTTTAGGAAAGTCTGGATTATCTGAATATCCATTTGTACCTGCACTGTTGAGTTGTACAAATTCTAAATTGGGAATGTTTTTAAGAATATCTACTGGAATATTTCCGATGATGACATTCGCATCTTTGACTTGTTCAAGACTAGGCTTTATTTGTCCTAAATGGATGAATTCACAATTGGACGATGAACTTTCTAATAGTTTTTTATGTTTTTCCTTTAAAGGCATACATGTATATATTTTCTTCATAATCAATACTTCAGATATATTATAATGCAAAATTCTAATAATATGCTTAAGTGCATATTTTTTATGATATCGCTTAGATTTGTGGAGTGTCATATTATTTTGATAGTAATATTGCTGTTTGTGTCGACACAAAATCATAAAAAAAGAAAATGAGTCGATTATTTAAAAGATATAACGATAATGTGTCGAATGCTACAACAATTGACGAAAAAATAGAATAAAATAAAAAATGTGTTGTAAATAATTAACAAAAATATTTTCGAATTATTTTTGGATAGAATGGAGATGGTTAAAGATATGAACAAGACAACAAAGGAACTGATCAGTGAATATTTGGCTGATCAAACTAAAAAATTTGATTTAGTACATGCGGATGCGTTTACTACAGTTGCAATCTCTGATGCACTTCATATTTCACGAACTATTACAAGCCAATACTTGAATGAGTTGTGTGAATCGAATGAAGTGTTCAAGGTTAAAAGTCGACCTGTGTATTTCTTTAATACTCGTTGCTTGAACCAAAGATATGGAATCAACGTCGAGAATTATGAATTTATTGATCTTGAAGAAATGGTTGAGTTTTTACAAGATAATGGTCAACTAACTGATGTGTTTGCTGAACTGATAGGTCATGATGGTTCGTTAAAGCGAGTAATCAAAAGGTGTACGGAAGCCTTTAATTATCCGCCAAACGGTTTATCATTCGTAATCTATGGTAATGAGGGTACTGGGAAGAAGAGCTTAGCAAAACTTATTTGTAAGCATTCCATCCTTAGTAAGGGAATTCTTGATAAGGATGCCAAAATTGCTGAGTACGATCTCTCAGTGGTTGATCCACTATCGATTCATCAGCAATTACAAGATTGTATAAATGCAAACAAACAGAATTCGCTATGTATTATCCTATCGCATTTTGAAAAAATCAGTGATTCATTGACTGGATACTTGATTCGATTCTTTGAAAAAAAGCAGAATGATCGTATTCATTTTATCTTTCTATCAAATGAAAGACCCGATGATTATCTTCCTTCATCCTTGGGAAAATATATACCAATTGCGGTTAAACTAAAAGATTTTAGTGAAAGACCAAAGGAAGAACGAGAAGGAATTATTGTTGAGCTTTTCCGAAAAGAGGCAGCAAGTTTACATGTTCATATGTTGATTTGTTCAAATGTCTTAAAGACATTATCTAACTTTCAACCAAATCAGAATGTTGAAGAAATATTTAAAAAAGTGAAACTGATTTGTGCTCAGGCTATAAGTAATCAAAAAAGTGATACAGTGACTATTCATACATATTATTTTCCAGAAGAAATGTTTGAGTCACTAGAAATCTCAAGTGAGAATATCTCTTATATTGATTGTGATACGTATACAAAAAGTAGCAAAATCAGTCAATTTGATGAATTGTTTACTTCGGTAATCAAGTTGTGTATTAAGAAAGAAAGTAACCTTATTGAAAAGTATAGAAGTATTTACGATTTGATTGTTGAAACAATCATGAGTACTTCTAGAAATGAACAAACACTAAAAGGAACGGAAGCTACATTAGCTTTAATTGTTAATCAGATTGCAAAAAAGCACTTCATTAATATTCCAGGAAACTTTACATTCGTTGTAGCAAAGTTGATGTACATCTATGAAGAGAATGAATCAATGTTTAAACAACGCGAAGATAAAGAAAAGGTAAATATTGAAGCAGCTTTAAATAAAGTGAAGAGAATGTATGTCAGTGAAGCAATGATTGCGAATGAGATTAAATCTCTTTGCATGTCTAATCTTGAAAAGGAAATTCCTGGCATAGTTCAATTGATTATGATCTTAACTATCGCAGCTTATAACGTTGAGTTAAATAAGAATAAAACATTTGGGGTCATTATCTGTCATGGTTACTCAACTGCTTCTTCAATGGCAGCAGCAGTTAATTCACTAATTGGATCTTACATATTTGATTCAATCGATATGCCAGTAACGACAACAATGGAAGAAATTCGGGCAACTCTAAGAGATAAATTGTCTAGAGTTAACGCTTATGCAGACCTTTGCATTATGGTCGATATGGGGTCATTGGAAAACATTGCGGATGAGGAATTCACAAAAAACAGAAATGTGGCACTTATAAACAACGTAACAACAAAAATGGCTTTAGATATTGGTTATAAGATTAAAAACGGTGTTCCAATTGATCGATATTTTATAGATGCAGATAAGAACTACAAAGTAGATTACGCTATCTTAAAGGGTAAGAAGAAAGATGTCATTTTATTTACGAGTGAAAGTGGATTACAGACATCTCAAAGAATGGCAGACTTATTTGCAGATTCCTTCCCGGAAGAAATACCTGTTGATTTAAGAGCTGTACCGTTTGATTCATTGATTGATGATATTAATGAACTTCAACAAATGTACAACATACTATTTATAACAGGTACAGACAATCCGTTAATAAGTGACGTTGTATTTATTCCATTAGAGGATATTGTGACAACGACAAACTTGGATTTGGTGTCATCAAAATTAAATATGTATTTGGATGATAACAATTTAAAACAATTGATTATCAACATTCGTACAAACTTTTCTTTGATGAATGTGTTGAATTATTTGACGATTTTAAATCCAAAACCACTTATGGATGAGACAACAATCGCGGTTGAAGATTTACAGAAACGTCGCCATGTGGAACTTGAAGGTAGAACGCTGGTAGGTATTTATATTCACGTTTGTATTCTTGTTGAAAGACTTGTAACTAAAACAGGAATGATTCGAGAAGACAGTGCAACGGAAGCATTTGTGAAAGAGCATGGAGATTTTATAGAGGATATAAAAGCATCATTTGGAAATATAGAAAAACATTATAGTATCCAAATTCCGGATTCTGAAATGAAATATATTTATTCGTTTATTTATAGGGAGGATTGAATATGAGTAAAAGAAAAATAGTCATTGCGACACATGGAACGCTTGCAGAAGGGTTTAAATCAGCACTACAAATTATTGTCGGGGCTGAAAATGTAGAAGCGTTTAATTGTTACACATCACCAGATTTTAATCTTCAAGAAACAATTCAAAAAGTCATGGACTCTAAAGGTTCAGAAGAAGAATTGTTTGTATTCACAGATTTGTTTGGTGGATCAGTAAATAATGGGTTTGTCGCAGCTTTGAAAACATATGATTTCCATCTAATTACAAATACTAGTTTAGGACTCTTGATTGATTTTATCTTGATGGAGCCTGATGTAGAAACTTTGAAAAAGAAGTTTGATGAAAAAGAATTTAATGCTGTTTATTGTAACGACTTTATAAGCAATATGACGGACATTGAAGATGATCTGTAAGAGAAACGGAGGTGAAAATTATGATTAAAGCACTACGGATCGACCATCGATTGGTACATGGGCAAGTAGCATTTACTTGGACTCATTTCTTGGGAGCAACGAGAATAATTGTTATTGATGATAAAGCAGCTGGAGATGAATTCCAAAAGATGGCATTAAATATGGCAAAACCTGCAGGAGTTAAATTAAATGTATTCTCTGTAGCTAAAGCAGTTGAAAGAGCAGACAAGATTGATTCATTAAGTGATTCAGTATTCATTATTTTTGGATCAACAAAAGATGCAGCAGGATATATCACAGCACATCCAGTATTTAAAGAATTGAATCTTGGTGGTATTGCTAAAAAAGATGGTTCAAAAAACTATGGAGAGGTAGTTTATTTGACACCTGAGGAAGAGGAAGATCTTCGTAAGATCAAAGCAACAGGTTGTCAATTGTTCATGCAACAATTGCCAACAACAAAACGTGAATCGTTAGATTTATAATTCTTAAATTTGTAGAAGGAGAAGTTATTTATGAAATTAGCTTATACACTAATCGTGGTTTTAATTTCTATTATGATGAAATTAGATTCCAGAATGTTTGGACGTCTAAACTTCGAAAGACCATTATTGACATGTACAATTTGTGGTTTGTTACTTGGTAATTTACAAGTTGGTTTAGCAGTTGGAGCCCAAATGGAATTGGCAACATTAGGTATGATGTCAATTGGTGCTTCTGGAATTGATATGAACATGGGTTCTTTAGTTGGTTGCGCAATTTGTATTATGTCAGGTGCAAACATCGAAACAGCAATCACAATTGCAGTACCAATGACATTGTTATCAACAATTATCGAAACTTGTGCGGATGTAATTCGTATTCAATTTACACACATGATTGATGCAGCTGTTGAAAGAGAAGATTTCAAAAAAGCTAAACGTATTGATATCGTATACGGACCATCATTATATGTAATTTGTACAATCATTCCAGTATTCTTATCAGTATACTTTGGAGCAGATCTTGTACAATCAATCGCTAGTGTAATTCCTGCATGGGTTACTGATGGTGTTACATTAGGTGCCAACATCATCGCATTCTTCGGATTTGCAATGTTATTAACTACAATGGTTAACAAAAATACAGTTGTATATTTCTTCGCTGGATTCTTGTTAGCTGCATATTCTGGATTGGATTTAACAGCAATCGCCCTAATCGGTATTGTTATTGCATTGATTCTTTATACAGTTAAATACACTGGTGGCGGTGTGAAAGCAGCAGTAGCTTCTAGTTCGAATTCCTTAGATGAATTAGAAGATTTAGATAACTAAGAAGGGAGAACTACTTATGTCTATTAAAGGTTTAGAAGCACAAAGAAATTATCCACTAAATAAAAAGTTAAAAGAAATCTTCTGGGGTTCTTGGTGTATGCAAACAAACTGGAACTATGAAAGACAGATGAATACAGCTTTCATGTATGGTATGTCTAAAACAATTGATCGTTTGTATCCAGATCCAGATGAAGTAGATAAGAAAAAAGAAGCATATCAAAGACACCTTGAGTTCTTTAACATCACACCACAGTGTGCATCATTGGTTTACGGTATTTGTATTGCCATGGAAGAAGAATATGCTGAACATCCAGATACATTTGATCCAGGTGCAATCAATGCAGTTAAAGTTGCCTTGATGGGTCCTTTATCAGGTATTGGTGATTCATTGTTCCAAGGAACAATTCGTATTATCGCAATGTCAATTGGTATTTCATTAGCTCAACAAGGAAGTATTGTAGGACCAATCTTAGCAGCGTTGATCTCTATTGGAACTTCAGCTCCATTTACTTGGTTCATGGGTAAATTGGGTTATACAAAAGGACAAGATTTCGTAAGACAAATGGCAGAAGCGGATTTGATGGAAAAAGTAATGTTTGGATGCTCAATTGCAGGTTTATTCGTAATTGGTGGTATGTCAGCTTCATTAGCAAACTTAACAACTCCACTTAAATTTGGAGAAGCATTCGTATTACAAAATGTATTAGATGGTATTATGCCAAAAATGATTCCACTTGCAGTAACTTGGATCATGTACTTCATTATTAAATCAGGAAAAGTTAAACCTATGGTTGTAATCTTGAGTTGCTTCGTTATTGGAATTGTATTGAATTACTTTGGTATTCTAGCTTGCTAAAGCTTTGAATAAAATATTTTAAGATTGAAAAGGAAAAGAGGGTAAAATTATGTTCGATGTAAAAAAGATGATTGAAGAAATCGCAGCAAAAAAGGAAATCAAAAACGTTAGTTTCGTTGGTTGTGGAGGGTCATTAGCATGTTTCTTTGCTCCTCACTATTATGTAACTCATGAAGCTAAAACATTAACAACATTGTATGAAAATGCTAATGAATTTACAAATGACACACCTGCATTCATCAATGAAAATGCAATCGTTGTATGTGCTAGCCGTAGAGGTAATACTCCACAAACTGTTGAAGCAGCTAAAAAAGCAAAAGAATGTGGTGCTACAGTAATTGGATTACAATTAGAAACAGGTACACCATTAGAAGAAATTTGTGATTACATTGTACAGTTCAAAGATACTGGAGCAGATGGTGCTTTATATGAAGAATCAAAGAGTTCTTTAGCATTACAAATCGCTTATGAAACTGTAAATGTTGTTGAACATAATACAGAAACTTACGAAAAAATGGTTGCAGCTACTAAGAAAATGAATGATATCATTCCTGCAGCAGTTAAAGCTTGTGTACCAGATGCAGTTAAATTCTCTGTAGACTATGCAAATGATGACATTATCTACACTATGGGATCAGGTACAGGTTATGCTGGAGCTCACCAACAAACAATTTGTATCTTCATGGAAATGCAATGGATCAACTCATCAGCAATTCACTCAGATGAATTCTTCAATGGACCATTCGAAATCACTGAAAAAGATACAGCTTACTTAATGCTTAAATCAACTGGTGCAACTAGAGCCGTAGACGAAAGAGCTCTTCGCTTCTTAAGCAAATTCAATAACCACACAACAGTATTAGATGGATATGACTATGGTATGAAGGAACTTGGAGAAGTTTCAGGATATTTCGATCATGACTTCTACAGCGAATTATTGGATGTTTATAACAATTTATTAGCAGATCGTCGTCAACACCCATTAAGCTGGAGAAAATACATGTGGAAGTTTAACTACTAAAAATAGTTATTTCTCATAATCTTTCAAGTCAGTAGTCGGACGACTACTGACTTTCCTTTTAGGCTACATGGAAGGGGGTAATAAAATGGATACAAAAAAAATAGATGCTAAGATTCGGCATATTTTAATTCCTGCTATTTTAGAGAATGCTTTTTTGATTTTGTCTGACATGATTTTAACTGGATATATTGGTCGATTAACCATATCTGAGATTAGTGCTTATGGTATTTCAACAAGAATCTACGGTATTTATTTTTCAATACTTAAAGGATTTGGAATAGGAGCTATGGTTGTTTTTGCTAGAGCGTTTGGCTCAAAAAACAAGGAGAAATGGTTACTGTATTATAAGCAAGCCTTAATTATTTCACTTTTTGTGGCAGTGATTGCAGCGGTTGGAATTTGGTTATTTCCAAATGAACTGTTATCTACAATGAGTACAGATTCAAGGCTATTAACTTATGGTGCTTCTTTTCTGAAAGTCCATGTATTGGCGTATCCGTTATTAGCTATAATTCATTTGAATTCAGCAATATTTCAGGCGGATGGAAACACAAAGACGCCTCTTTATATTGCTACAATAGGAAATGCGATAAGCGTTGTTTTAGGGTATATTTTGATTTTAGGGTTTGGACCTGTAAAAGGATTAGGCCTTTATGGAGCTGCTATCACAAATAATGTTCGAATTATAGTAATGATGTTAGTAGGTCTTTATCTGTTATTTGCTAAAAATGGTATGTTTGATCGTGTGAAAATTGAAAAACCAATATTTAATATGAATATGATCAAAGACGTATTGAAGTTTGGCGTTCCAACCGCAATAGGGAATTCTTTCTGGAATTTTGCTTCTGTCTTTTTATCAACTTTCATTCTAACTTATGGAGAAAAATTCTATGCTGCTTATCAAATTGGATTACAAGCAGAAGGATTCTGCGATATGATGGCTTCTGGTTTCTTGACGGCTTCGATGGCTTTAGCTAGCCAGGCAATAGGAGCAAATGATGAGAAGACGTATAAATCGGCATATCAAAGATTGAGCTTTTATTGTTTGATCATTAGTGGAATTAATATGATATTCTTGCTTTTGTTCTCAAAACAAGTTTTGTATTTGTTGACGGACAAAGAAGAATTGGTTGCTATTGCACATGTATATTTATTGCTGATGGTTTTCTCACAATTCCCGGAAATGAAATCAAAAGTATTATATGGATATATTCGATCTGCAGGATCAAGCACATTACCTACGGTAATAGATACGATTGGTATTTGGGGCGTTCGTGTGTTCTTATGTTATCTTGTTAGTACAGTTTTAAAAATGGATATTGTATGGATATGGTGGATTATTAATGCGGATCAATGGGTAAGATATTTATTATCTTTATTGGTATTTGTGGTAAAAAAGTTAATTAATTATCTTAGTGTATCTCCATACAAAGTTGCTAGATGTAGTGGAAGATAATTTATTTGATGAAATTATCTATGAAAATAGAGCTTTAGATTTAATTTTGGAAATGGGATTATATATGAAAAAATGATTTTTATGATGTTATACGATGTAATTGGATCTGTTTTATAGGTGTTAGTATTGTTTGTTTTGCGGTAGTCGCTGATTTTGCTCCTGGAGGAGTGAATGGTCTTGCAGTTATGGCAAATTATTTGGCAAACATTCCTATTGGATTTGCGATAATCTTAATTAATATTCCGATTATATTGTTTACATTCCGTTCATTAGGAAAAGCGTTCTTCTTGTATTCAGTGAAAACAATGGTAATAAGTTCTTTTCTAATTGACTATGTACTTTGCCGTTTGCCGCTGTATCACGGAAGTCGTTTATTAGCTGCTATACTTGCTGCATAACAGCAGGTATTGGATATTCACTTATTTTTAATGAGGGTTCATCAACGGGGGGAACAGATTTTATAATTGCTGCCATTAAAAAGAAAAGGCCAAAAATGACTTTTGGATTATTGGCATTTGTGATTGATGGGATTGTTGTTTTGTTTTCGATATTTGTGTTTAAAGAAGCTTTAGCTTTTATTTATGGGATGGTTTATACCATAGTAACAAGTGTGGCTTTAGATTTGTGTACTTTGGTGTTGAAAAAATGTCATTTGACATATGTAGATTGTGAGGAGATATAAAATGAAAAATCCAAAAATGATTATATTTGATGTTGATGGTTTGTTGTTAAATACTGAGTTTTTATGGAGAAAAGCTTGGAAAGATGTTGCTGCTAAGTATGGAGTTCCAAAATTTGGAGAAGTTTTTGGTAAGGTTGTTGGAATTTCAGGTAGTGATGTTGAAAGAGTTTTGAATAATGAACTGTCAGATGTTGAAAATCGTATGGAATTATTAGATATTGCTCGCAGTGTAGGTACTGAATATTTGGAAAATGACATTGAATTGATGCCAGGAGTAACTGAATTACTGGATGTTTTAGAGAATAAAAATATCCGCAAAGCAGTCGCAACAACAACGTCTAGAGATGCGACAATCAAAAGATTAACAAAATTGGGCTTGATTAATCGATTTGAATATATTCTTTGTGGAGATGAAGTCACAAAGAGAAAACCAAATCCAGAGATTTATCAAAAAGTTTTAAAAGCTGTTAATTGTGATCCGAATCAAGTGATGGTTTTAGAAGATACAGGATATGGAGTACAAGCAGCACATGATGCGGGTATTCAAGTAGTAATGGTTCCATCTATAAATGCACCTACAAATAAAGATAAAGAAAATGCATTTTATATTAAGAAAAGTTTATATGAAGTAATCTCTATGTTGGAGGCTTAATAATATGAAAGATATGTATGATTATGTTATGGAAACTCCAGAGGCGGTTCGTGAAGTAATTGAAAAATCAAAACAGAATAATGAAGATTGTATTCGATATATAAAGGGTAAAAAGATAGGGCATATTTATTTAGTTGCATCAGGAACGAGTTATTCAGCTGCATTATCATGTATAAAGCCAATTGAAAAATTAATGAATATTCCTGTATATGCAGTATATGCGATGGAGTTTGTGGATAATACAGATATTGTTGAAGATAATGCACTAGTAATCGGAATATCTCAGGCAGGTCAATCTTCATCTACCATTCAAGCATTAGATAAGGCCAAAGAAATGGGATGTTTAACTTTGGCTTGTTCTGCACAAAAGGATGTTCCCGTAACTGCTCATGCAGATAGTTTTTTGAAAATTGAAGTAGAAGAAGATATAGGACCAAAAACAAAGGGTTATTATTGTTGTGTGATTGCAATTTTAATGTTGTTTTTACAATTATCTAAAGAAGATTCAGGAAAGTGGATTTCAAGAATGCTAAAAACAATTGATTTGATACCGGATATCGCAAAACAGACAAAACAATGGTATGAAAGTGAAAAAGATGAACTGAAAAGATTTAAAAATATTATTGTGATTGGTTATGATAAATGTATTCCTGCGGCAACAGAAGGTGCTTTGAAAATATTAGAAACTGTACAATGCTGTGTTCGCTATTATGAATTAGAAGAGTTTATGCACGGAATTTATCATGGTATTGATAAGAGTACACTTATTTTAGCTTTAGGAAATCAGTCAAGACATTTAGACCGTATGATTCGTTTGTTGGGATATTTAAAAGAACATAAAAATGCTACTACATATTTGATATCTCAGAATAAAGTAACAAAACATGATTTTAGTTATCCATTTATTGAAGATTCGCTCTTTGTTTCTTTTGAATACTTGACGGTATTGCAAGTTCTAGGAGAATTAATGTGTCATGATTGCGGTATTGATTTGTATGACACTGTTGATGAAAATTTCCATGAATATATGGAAAGTTATGTTTATGAAAAGTAATTATTGAGCACATCATAATATACGTTATAACTAAAAAGTAGAAGGCTTAAATATGTTTAAGAAGATGAGAAGATTCAAGCAACAATTAAGCCAAGAAAAATGTATAGAGATACTTACAAATGAACCTCATGGCGTATTATCTTTAATCAGTGATACGGGATATCCCTATGGTTTTCCTATCACACATTGGTATGATGAAAAGACTGGGCACATCTATTTTCATGGTGCTAAAGAAGGGCATAAGATGGATTGTTTAAAACAATGTGATAAGGCTAGTTTTTGTGTCATGGATAAAGGATTTAAAAAAGATGGTGAATGGGCTGTTCATTATCAGAGTGTGATTGTGTTTGGAAAGATCCACATGGTAAATGATCCAGATAAAATTAAAGAAATATGTACACAACTCTGTCTAAAATTTACAGATGATCAAGAGTATATTAATCATGAATTAAAATATTCAGGACCTAGTGCTCTTTGTTTAGAATTTATACCTGAACATATAAGTGGTAAAATTGTTGAGGAATCTTAAATCGATTTTAAAACAAGGGTGTTAGATGAGATTCTAGCACTTTTTTTGTCATAGAAAACATATACGAAAAGGACCGATATTCATAGGAAAAATAGAATATCGATCCTTTGTTTTATATAGAAACAGATAACTACGATTAGGATATTTTAATTGTAAGTATATTGTTGGAATAGGAGAAATAAATACATGATAGTAATCTGTTGCTACCTAAATTATTGGTTTATCTTTGAACGCGGCCTGAACCGTCTCCACCAGCTAATTTCAACACTTCGTCCATGCTTACCATGTTGAAATCACCTTCGATAGAGTGTTTTAAGCAACTTGCGGCT
>ENA-OPSR01000603-OPSR01000603.1-human-gut-metagenome-genome-assembly--contig:-NODE-603-length-13875-cov-2.631910_pt1 | contig 13875 bp, 9 predicted proteins | sample MGYA00241459_ERZ501910 | MGnify/ENA primary metagenome ERZ501910 (study PRJEB25962, sample SAMEA2042504) | human gut metagenome | biome: human gut; feature: human-associated habitat; material: faeces...
TTCTGTCCGTATGGTCTAAAGACCTGGCGAACAGGGCAGGCGATAGCCAAAGCCGCTAAAGCAAAAAGTTATCCTGTTCTTTCTTCGCCAAAGCACAATCGCTTCTCAAAGACGGCGCCAACGAGCTGCACGAGGACTTGCTCTCAAGGACTTATGGCAACCGACCTTTTCCAAGAACCTAATAGTTCAACATTTTTTTGCGACTGCAAAATTACAACATTTCCAATTAGCACCATCTACCCCCCCCAATACAATTATCCACATTTAACAATGGCACATATTCTCTTAGAAGCACATCGCTAAAACATACCTTCATATTAAAAAACGTAAAATGTAAGGCTTTCCGCTATTTTTAGGGTAAATTTGCACATTCAAAGAAACTGTACTCTTAGGCAATGAGTCTGACAAGTATCATAAGCAAGCTATACTTCCGACCGCGTTGGAAAGAGCTGGAACATTATAAACAAGGTGGTGCGGCCCTTCAGAACGAGGTGTTGCGCTACCTCATCAGCCGTGGCAAGGAGACGGAGTACGGCCAGTCACACTATTTCCCGATGATGAAGGGTTATGAGGACTTTGCCAAATTCATACCCGTCAACACCTACGAGGAACTAAAGGGCGACATCGACCGGATGCGCCACGGCGAGAAGAACATCCTGTGGCCAGGCGAGGTGAAATGGTATGCTAAGTCGTCGGGGACAACCAACGACAAAAGCAAGTTTATCCCCGTGACGCCGGAGGGTCTGAAGAACCTCCACTATCAGGGCGGAGGCGACGTCGTGGCCCTCTATCTGCGCAACCATCCCGAAAGCCACATCTTCGAAGGACGCTCGCTGATACTCGGCGGCAGCCATTCGCCCAACTACGACCTGCCCAACTCGCTGGTCGGCGACCTGAGCGCCATCCTCATCGAAAACATCAACCCGCTGGTCAACTTCATCCGCGTGCCCAAGAAGGAGACGGCGCTCATCAGCAACTTTGAGCTGAAGCGCGACCGCATCGCCCGCGAGACAATGAACAAGAACGTCACCAACATCTCGGGTGTGCCGTCGTGGATGCTGAGCGTCCTCGTGCGCGTCCTGGAGTTGAGCGGCAAGGAACATCTGGAGGAGGTGTGGCCCAACCTCGAAGTCTTCTTCCATGGCGGCATAGCCTTCACCCCCTATCGTTCACAATACGAACGCATCATCACCAAACCGGGGATGCACTACATGGAGACCTACAACGCCAGCGAGGGATTCTTCGGCATACAGGACGACCCGACAGACGCCTCGATGCTGCTGATGCTCGACTATGGCGTCTTCTACGAATTTCTGCCCATGGACGAGCTGGGCAGCGAACGTCCCAACATCGTGCCCCTCGAAGGCGTGGAACTGGGCCGCAACTATGCGATGCTCATCTCCACGAGTTGCGGACTGTGGCGCTACGAGATAGGCGACACGGTACAGTTTACGTCGCGCGACCCCTACAAGTTTATCATCACGGGGCGCACGAAATACTTCATCAACGCCTTCGGCGAGGAACTGATCATGGACAACGCCGAGAAGGGACTGGCCTACGCCTGCGAGCAGACCGGGGCCGTGGTGAGCGAATACACGGCCGCCCCCGTCTTCATGAACGACGAGGGCAAATGCCGCCACCAATGGCTCATCGAGTTTGCCAAGGCTCCCGAGAGCGTCCCGGCCTTTGCCGCCGCCCTCGACAAGCGGCTGCAGGAGATCAACAGCGACTACGAGGCAAAGCGATTCCACGACGTGACGCTCCAGCAGCTGGAGGTAGTGGTCGCAAGGAAGGGTGTCTTCAACGAGTGGCTCAAGCGCAAGGGAAAACTGGGTGGGCAGCACAAGGTGCCCCGACTCTCCAACAACCGCAAGAACATCGACGAACTGCTGGAGCTCAACGGCAAAGAGCCCGGGGATGCAGAACTTCGGGCGTGAAAGGGGTTAGTTGGGTATGGAAGCCGACGTAAGCTATAACGCATATTATATATAAGGAGAACATGAGGAAGTACGATAAGGCAACGAGCCTATACGAATGGATGAAGAGGGGAGGACTCGGGTTCTCCCTGGGAGCCTTCGTGATTCTCTCCATCCTCACCTCCTGCGCCAAGATGGGACAGCCCGACGGCGGATGGTACGACGAGTTGCCACCACGCGTCGTCGCCACGTCGCCAGCAGAAGGTGCTACGGACGTGAGCAGCCGCCGCATCCTGATCGGCTTCGACGAGTTTATCGTGCTGCAAAACGCCACGGAGAACGTGGTCGTCTCGCCGCCGCAACTCGAAGCGCCGGTCATCAAGGCCCAGGGAAAGCGCATCAGCGTGCAACTGCAGGACTCGCTCATTCCCAACACCACCTACACAATCGACTTTTCCGACGCCATCTCAGACAACAACGAGGGCAACCCCATGGGCAACTATACCTATACTTTCTCCACAGGACAGGAGATTGACACGCTGGAGATAGCCGGCTATGTACTCAATGCCAAAGACCTGGAGCCCGTGAAGGGAATACTCGTCGGCCTCTATGCCAACCTCCACGACACGGCTTTCGCCACGCTGCCCATGCAGCGAGTGGCGCGTACCGACAGCAGAGGACACTTCTGCATCAAGGGCGTGAAGGCGGGCGACTACCGCGTCTATGCCCTCCGCGACCAGAACAACGACTATCGCTTCTCGCAGAAGTCGGAGGAGATGGCGTTCACACCCGAGATATTCACACCCTCGTGGAAACCCGACACCCGTCAGGACACAATCTGGCGCGACTCGCTCCACATCGACCACATCACCACAACGGGCTATACCCACTTCCTGCCCGACGACGTCGTGCTCCGTGCCTTTACTGAGGAGCAGACTGAGCGCTACTTCATCAAGGCAGACCGTTCGGACGAACACTATTTCACGCTCTTCTACACCTATGGCGACAAGGAACTGCCCGTCGTCAAAGGTCTCAACTTCAACGCGGACCGCGACCTGCGTGTAGAATCTTCGCTCAACCAGGATACCATCACCTATTGGATCTGCGACACGGCCCTCGTCAATAGCGACACGCTCCGCATGACGGTCCTCCACAATGTCTGCGACACGGCGGGCGTGCTGCATCCACAGACCGACACCCTGCAGGTGCTGGCCAAGGTGCCGTATGCGCGGAGAATGAAACTCCAGGCTGAAAACCAAAAGAAATGGGAGAAGGAGCAGCGCAAGCGCAAGGAGCGCGGCGAACCCTACCAGACCATCATGCCCGATCTGACGCTGGAGCCCGACTACGACGTGCCCTCACAGCTGGATCCCGACAAAAACCTGGCATTCATCATGCCCGTACCCATCGCCGAGATCGACACGGCCAAGATACACCTCTATCAGAAGATCGACACGCTATGGTACAAAGCCAAATATCTATTGGGCGAGAAACCAGGCACGCCACGCCGCTACGAGCTGGTGGGCGAATGGGAGCCCGGGGCAGAATACAGCCTGGAGATCGACTCGGCCGCCTTCACAGATATCTACGGGCGGGTGGCCAAAGCGGAGCAGTTTGGCTTCAACGTCTATAAACTGGAAGACTACGCCACGCTGACGCTCTCCCTGACGGGGATGGCGGGCAAACCGTGTTTCGTGCAACTGCTGAACAAGCAGGGGTACGTCGTGCGACAAATCGCCACGACCGACGCCACAGCCCACTTCTTCTATGTCCATCCGGGTACCTACTACCTGCGACTGATCGAGGACGACAACGACAACGGACGCTGGGACACGGGAGAGTTTGCCACTCGGCGACAGCCCGAAGCGGTCTATTACTATCCGAAGGCGATAGAATGTCGCGCCAAATGGGACGTGACGGAGACATGGAGTCCCCATGCCCTGCCGCTATTCCAGCAGAAACCCAACGAGCTCGTGCGGCAGAAGGCCGACAAGCAGCGGCAGCAGTTGAAGCACAGAAATGCCGAGCGAGCCGCAAAATTGGGAATAGAAATACCCGCGAGCGTCTTGGGCCAGTCCAGGAAATAGAATAGAAGGTCTGTCCCACGATCAACATTCCAAGTCTATAAAAAGCCTATTAGGTCAGTATAAAATATTAGGATGATGAGAAAACTGATTCTTTCGCTGCTCGTCATGGTAGTCACCAGCGCCGCAGCACAATGCACGTTTCGCAACACCGCTTTCCAAAGCGGTGAGTTCTTGACTTACAACCTCTATTACAACTGGAAGTTTGTCTGGGTCAAGGCCGGTACGGCCTCCTACTATACCGTGGCCACAGCCTACCATGGGAAACCCGCCTACCGCACCAGCCTCACGACGAGGGGCAACGGCAAGCTTGACGACTACTTCGTCCTGCGCGACACCCTGCTGGCTTACAACAGCAAGCAGATGGAGCCGCTCTACTATCGCAAAGGGGCGCGAGAGGGCAAGCGCTATACCGTCGATGAGGTGTTCTACAGCTACGGAGGCGGCAAGACCCACGCCCGCCAGCATCGTATCGACAACGACGGCAAGCACCATTGGATCAAGAAGACCTACGACGGTTGTGTCTATGACATGCTGAGCATCTTCATGAGAGCCCGCTCCTTCTCGCCCGAAAAATGGAAGAAGGGTGAGGTGGTCAACTTCCCCATCGTGGACGGCAACGGAAAGGACCCGGCCCGCCTCGTGTATCGTGGCAAGTCGAAGGTGAGGGCCGACAATGGCGTCACCTACCGCTGTCTCGGCCTCTCCTATTATGAGTACGAGAAGGGGAAGTGGAAGGAGATAGCCCGCTTCTATGTCACCGACGACCTCAACCACGTGCCGGTCCGACTCGATATGTACCTGAAGTTTGGCGCGGCTAAAGCCTTCCTCGTCTCGATGAAGGGACTTAGGAATAGCGTCACCTCACGGGTGAAATAAATCCATGGAACTATAAGAATAAGAGAGAAAATGCCTTTGCTCGAAAAACTATTTGGCTTTGACGCCCGCACGATGACCGCCCGCACAGAACTGGTGGCCGGCCTCACCACATTTATGACGATGTGCTACATCCTCGCCGTCAATCCAGCCATCCTCAGCGCCACAGGCATGGACCGTGGCGCGCTCTTCACTGCCACCGCCCTTGCTTCGGCCATCGCCACCATCCTGCTGGCCGTCATGGCCAAGCTGCCCTTCGCCCAAGCTCCGTCGATGGGTCTGAACGCCTTCTTCGCCTTCACGCTGTGTCAGGCCATGGGCTACTCCTGGCGGCAAGCCCTCGCCATCATGCTGATAGAGGGCCTGGTCTTCATCCTCATCACCTTCCTCAACGTGCGCGAGCGCATCCTGGACGCCATCCCGACCAACCTGCGCTACGCCGTCTCGGCAGGTATCGGAATGTTCATCGCCTTCATCGGACTGAAGAACGCTGGCATCATCGTCTCCAACGAGGCCACCTTCGTAGGCCTGGGCGACTTCACGCCGACGGCCATCCTGGGATGGATAGCCATCGTGCTGAGCGCCGTACTGATGACACGTAGGGTCAAAGGATCCTTGTTCTATGGCATCATCGCTGCCACGCTGATAGGCATTCCCCTGGGTGTGACGCAGGTGGAGAGCGGCTGGATTCCCGTCAGTCTGCCCAAGAGCGTGGCACCGACATTTCTGCAGTTTGACTTCACCTCGCTACTGAACATCAAGACCGTGCTGGTGGTCATCTCTTTGCTGCTCGTCAATATCTTCGACACGGTGGGCACCCTCGTCGGCCTGTGCTACAAGACGGGCAATGTGCGCCCCGACGGTTCGATTCCCCATGTCAGCGAGGCGATGATGAGCGACGCCATCGGTACGACCTGTGGCGCCATGCTTGGCTCCAGCACCATCACGACTTATGTCGAGAGTGCAAGCGGCATTGCCGAGGGAGGACGATCCGGACTCACTTCCTTTGTCACGGGACTGCTTTTCCTCCTGGCTCTCTTCCTGGCTCCGCTCTTCCTGCTCATTCCCAGCGCGGCGACGAGTGGTGCGCTGGTCATCGTCGGCGTACTGATGCTCGACGGCATCAAGCACATCGAAATGACGGATATGTCCGAGGCCTTCCCCAGTTTCGTCACAGTCATCATGATGTTGCTCTGCTATAGCATCGCCGACGGAGTCTGCTTCGGCATCCTGACCTTCGTCCTGACCAAGCTCCTCACGGGCAAATGGCACGATCTCAACATCACGCTCGTGGTCCTCGCCGTGCTCTTCGTCCTCAACTTCGTCTTTGGATAATAACCCCACCCAAGGCAGGGTGTCCAGAATCAATAGAACCGATCCCAAGGAGGCTTCGCTTGAAGTCGCCTCCCAGACCAAGCGAAAGGTTCGCCAAATGCTCCAAACGATTCTGAACACCCTGCCTTCTATAAAAAACACCACAAAAAACCACGATAATCTATTATTTATTTGGAACTCTCACTAAAAAACGCTAACTTTGCGACAATTACGCGAAATAAAACAATTAAAGACCCACAATATGACGAAAAAGACTTTACTTGCCTTGTCTGCCTCCCTACTGATGGGAGCAGTCCCTGCCGCGGCACAGACCACCCCCTATGGTGGCTATACCGGCACAGAACCTCTCACAAGCTACGGCACCCGAATGATGGAAAGCTATGACGTAGCCGTCAGGCTGACCGTGGACGAAAACGACCAAGGACTCGTCGGAAGCCAGATTACGGGTGTACGCATTCCCTTCCCCGATGACATTGACCACCTCATCGAAGCTCAGGCGTGGATCAGCAAGAACCTGGAGCTAACGGACTATAGTTTCACTCCCGACGTCGAGGTGAAGTCGTTCACACCCGGACCAGGCTTCATCGACGTGACTTTCGACTCCCCCTACACCATCACCAGCGAGGGTGTCTATGTAGGCTATTCCTTCGAGATGGACGAGAAGGTGTCGAAGCCCATCACAACTATCAGCGGAACCAACCCCAACTACTTCTACCTCCACACCACCCGGTCCTACTACGAGGGATTCAGTTCCGTCTCCGCCGACCGCAACATGATGCTGGCGATGCAGGTGCTCATCGATGGACTGCCGGCACGATCGGTCTCGCCCACGCTGAGCGATCAATACTTCAAGGTAGGAGAAGGTAGCAACACGCTGACCTTCAACATCCGCAACCAGGGAAGCCAGCCCGTCAGTTCCATAGACGTGGCCTACAACGCTCCCGGCGAGTCGGATAGCCCCGTGGAGAAACATATCACGCTGGACAAGGCCCTACCGGCACACTACAATGCCTCGGCCACCATCACGCTGACCGCCGACGCGCTGCCCCATGCTGGCGACTTCCCCTTCACCATCCAGGTGACAAAAGTCGATAGCGAGGCCAACCAGAACGCGCTCCCCAGCGCCTCGACCACCATCCACAGTCTGAGTTTCGTACCCACCAAGCGCGCATTGCTGGAGGAATACACCGGCACATGGTGTGGCTGGTGCCCGAAGGGATTTGTGGGACTGGAGAATATGGACGCGCTCCTGGGCGACGACTTCGTGGGCGTGAGCTACCACAACCGCGACCCGATGGAGTTTGCCGGCGGCGACGAGGGACCGGAGTTCCCCAATGGCACGGCCTCTTTCCCCAGCGCATACATAGACCGCGTACACCCCACCGATCCCTATAGCGGTGATGAGCCCAGCACCCATTTCCTGCTGAACGAGACCTATGCCAAGGCGTGCGACCAACTGGCGCCTGCCGACATCAACCTAGCAGCCAACTATGCGGAGGACAACACCTCGGAGGTGGAATGCAAGGCCACAGTACGCTTCCCGCTGCCCGTGCAGGCCAACCCCTATCAGCTGGGCTTCATCCTCACCGCCGACGGACTGAGCGGCGAGGAGGACAGTTGGACGCAGAAAAACTACTATCCCAACAACACGGAATACACCGACACAGACATGGAACTGTTCACGCAGGGCGACGGCTACGTCTATGACCTCACCTACAACATGGTGGCCATTGGATTCAGCGGACCCAGTTTCATCGAAGGCAGCCTGCCGGAACAGATCGAGGCCGACAAGGACTATGAATACACCTTCCGCTTCGACCTGTCGAAAGACTCGCAGACGTGCAAGGCGAAGAGCATCCTCGCAGGCCAGCAAAACTACAAGTTGCGCGCCGTGGCCCTGCTTATCGACAGCACGACAGGAGAGGTCGTCAACGCCCGTAAGGCAAAGGTAGTTGGCGAGACGGATGGCGTTTCGGCCCTCACAGTCAACAAGGACGCAACTCCCGTGGCCTACTACACGCCCGACGGACGACAACTGCAGTCGCCCACCAAAGGCATCAACATCGTACGCCTCGCCGACGGACGCACCGTGAAGATGATAGTCCGGAAATAGGTCCGGCAGGTGCACGCAAGCGAAGCACGACAGAAAACACCTTCGGGATGGACGAAGTTTAGCGTCCATCCCGAAGGCATCCCGAGACCATCCCGAAGGCCCTCCAAGCCCTTTTCGTGCGAACTGCCCAAGAGTTCAGAAAGGAAAACTTGCAAAAAGCATAGAGTAGGGAGGGGTGAAAAGTTAAAAATCAAGGGCTTCATGCGAGTTAAGAAACAAAAACTTGCAAGAGAGGTAAAATTTCCGTAACTTTGCGGCCTACAAGAATTGAAAGAACATCGGTCCGCCCATCCAGCGCGTTTTTATGGAAAAAGAGCCTGATGGAATTGGCCACAAACTTAAAAAAATACATGATGCGCAAGAAAACGCTCCTTTCCAGCCTATTCGCCACCCTGTTAGCCGTATTGATGCTGACAGGCTGTTCCGAAACACAAAACATCTCCTACTTCCAGGACTACGGTCCGGGATTTTCCGAGACCGTTTCTCAGTCTAAGCCCATCACTTTCCAGCCTGGCGACAAACTCTCCATCATCGTGACAAGCCGCAACCCGCAGCTTTCCTCACTCTTCACGCTCTCGCAGGGCGTGATGCTCTCCAGCGGAACAACTTCCAATACGCGCACGGCGAGCAGCAACCAATACACCGTGCTCTACACCATCGACAGCAAGGGCGACATCGACTTCCCCGTGCTGGGCAAGGTCCATGTGGGCGGCCTGTCGCGCGAACAAGTCGCCTCGACCATCAAAGAGCAGTTGTTCAAGGAAGACCTGGTCAAGGACGCCGTCGTGTCGGTGGAGTTTGGTGGCATTCACTTCTCCGTGCTGGGCGAAGTGAACAAGCCGGGACAGTATAACTTCGAAAACGACCGCGAGACCATCCTCGACGCCATCAGCCGCGCGGGCGACCTGACCATCTACGGCCAGCGCGACCACGTGACGGTGATTCGTACCGAGGGCGGCGAGCGCAAGGTCTATAATATCAACATGCTCTCGGGTCAGGACATCACAAGCTCGCCGGCCTACTACCTGAAGCAGGGCGACATCATCTACGTGGACCCCAACCCGACGCGCGCTCGCCAGAGCACGGTCAACGGCAACACCTTCCGCTCGTCTGCCTTCTGGGTCTCCATGGCCTCCCTGGCTATGAGTGTGACGATGCTTATCAAGAATTGGTAAACTTACTCTCAAAAAGGAAATGGCAACAAACAATAGCTTAGAAAGCGAAAAGAACTACTCAGCAACAGCCGAGAACAACGAGCTCGAGAATGGCGGATTCAACCTGCGCATGCTCCTGGACATCGTGCTTGGCAACTGGTTTTGGATACTCCTGTCCGTCATACTCTTTGGCGCAGCAGGATGGTACTATCTGAAGATCACGCCCAACACCTACCAACGCACGGCGCTCGTCGTCATCAAGGAGGACAGCCCGCAGCGTGGCAAGGACCTCAACGCGATGTTCGCCAACTTGGGTCAGAACCCCGACCAGAGCAACGTCAACAACGAGATGGCTGCCATCCAGGCTCCCTCCAACGTGCTGGAGACCGTGAAGCGCCTGAACCTCGACATGAACTATACGATGGAGGGCCGCTGGCACAAGAACATCCTCTACGGACGCTCGCTCCCGGCCAACGTCCGCATGATGGGACTGGGCGACCATGAGTCGGCAGCCATGCAGATGGAGCTGCAGCCCAACGGCGTGGTGAAACTGTCCAACTTTATGCGCAACGGCAAGCCGGTCGGCAGTCCGGAGGTGACCGTGACGGGCCGCACAAGCACCATTATCGGTACGCCGGTGGGCAATGTGCTGGTCACACCGACACAGTACTACGGCTCATTTGTCACCCATACGAAAGATCCAATCCTCGTGACACGCACCGACCTCTACACCAAGACGGAGGGCGTGCAAAGAAACTTGTCGGTGGAACTGACGGACAAGATGTCCACCCTGGTCCGCATTTCCTATAAGGACAAAGAGCCCTACCGCGCCGACGACATCATCAACACCCTCATTACGGTCTATAAGGAGAGCTGGGTGAGAGACAAGAACATGTTGACGATCGCCACGACGAAGTTTATCAACGAGCGCCTGGCTATCATCGAGCGCGAGCTGAGCGGTATCGATAGCGACATCTCCAGCTATAAGAGCAGCAACCTGCTGCCGTCCGTACAGGCTGCCTCGCAGATGTCCATGCAGCAGTCGCAGGAGAGCCAAAAGCAAGTGCTGGCCCTCAACACGCAGCGCTCCATGGCACAATACGTAAAGGGCATGCTGACGCGCGGTGCCAAGTCGCGCAAGCTCCTGCCTACCAATGCCGGACTGGAATCAACGGGCATTGAGCAGCAGATCGCAGAATACAACACGCTTCTGCTCCAGCGCAACTCGCTCATCGCCAACTCCTCGGAGCGCAACCCCATCGTGAGCGACTACGACGAGCAGCTGGCCCAGATTCGCAAGGTCATCCTGGAGGGCATCGACAACCTCTGCAGCACGATCGACCTGCAGTTGAGCCACGCGCAGCAGAACGAGAACCAGGCCACGGCGAAAATCGCCTCCAGCCCGAAGCAGGAGAAGTACCTCACGAGCGTGGGCCGTCAGCAGCAGGTCAAGGAGCAACTCTACCTCTTCCTGCTCCAGAAGCGCGAGGAGAACGAGATGAATCAGGCTTTCACCGCCTACAACATCCGCATCATCACCGCCCCGTTTGGCAACGCCTATCCCATCTCGCCCAACCACCGCAACATCCTGCTCATCGCCCTGGCCCTGGGTCTGATGTTGCCTATCGGACTGTTCTACCTCCGCGAGAGCATGAACACCACCGTGCGCGGCCGCAAGGATATCGAGGGTCTCACCATACCGTTTATCGGAGAGATACCTTATACTGGCAAGCGCAAGTGGTTGCAGCGTCGCAGCAAGCGTCGTGACAAGCTGCAGATCGTCGTACAGGAGGGCAAGCGCAACGTGATGAACGAGGCCTTCCGCGTGCTCCGTACGAAGCTCGAGTTCCTCATTTCTGAGGACAGAAAGGACAACGTGATGATCATGACCTCCTTCAACTCGGGTAGTGGTAAGACCTATCTCTCGGCCAATATCGCCATGTCGCTGGCCATCAAGCAGAAGAAGGTGCTCATCATCGACTGCGATATCCGTAAGGCCATGGCTTCGGCCCTAATCGGATCGCCGCAGGTCGGTCTGACCCATTACCTCACGGGTAAGGAGACGGACCTCCACGAGCTCATCCATACCTACAAGGGCAATGAGAACCTGAGCATCCTGCCGGTCGGCATCGTACCGCCGAACCCCACCGAGTTGCTGGGCAACGGCCGCTTGAAGGAGCTGCTGGAAGAGGTTCGCAGCCAGTACGACTACGTGCTGCTCGACTGTCCGCCTATCGAGGTCGTCGCCGATACGGAGATCATCTCGGGCTACGTGGACAGAACGATCTTCATCGTGCGCGCCGGACTGCTCGACCGTTCCTTGCTCAAGGAGCTCCAGCGCCTTTACAACGCAGGCAAGTATCGCAACATGGCCCTCATCCTCAACGGCACGGAGACCCGCGTGGGCTACCACCGCTACGGATATGGTTATGGCTATGGATACGGTTATGGATACGGTTATGGATACGGCGAAACCGACGACGACAAGAAGAAGCGCAAGAGCAAGAAAAAGTAGTAAGCTACGAGCAGAAGCAAGTAGCTAAGCCTATAGACTACAGGGCGGGCGGGGAGAGCATCCTCGCCCGCTTTCTTGATAGATGCTACCATCTGAGAGCGCACACAAGGTTCTAAATTTCAGAACCATCCTTAATTTAATAGAAAACATTTGGTGGGTTCATTTGTTTTGGCTACTTTTGCAGAGCAAATAAAAAATCAATAAATAATTAAAAACAAAAATCAAAATGGCTAACGAGAACGAGAAGAAGTTTCGTGTAGAGAGCGACCTCTTGGGTGAGCTCCAGGTACCCGCCGAGGCCTACTATGGTGTGCAGACACAGCGCGCCATCAACAATTACAAGATTTCGGGCAAGCACATGTGCGACTATCCCGAGTATGTCAAGGCCATTGCATACGTGAAGCTCGCTGCTGCCGAGGCCAACCACGAGCTGGGTCAGCTTCCTGACGACGTGGCCGACGCTATGTGCCGCGCCTGCCGCGAGATCATCGACGGCAAGTTTCATGAGAACTTCGTCACCGACATGGTGCAGGGTGGTGCCGGCACGTCGGTCAACATGAACGCCAACGAGGTGATTGCCAACCGTGCCCTCGAGCTGATGGGCTACGAGAAGGGCGACTACCAGCACTGCTGGCCCAACGACCACTGCAACTGCGGTCAGTCCACCAACGACGTCTATCCCACCACCATCCGCCTCACCTTCATCGAGATGAACAAGCAGCTCGTAGCCGCTCTGGAGCGTCTCGTAGCCTCTTTCCGCAAGAAGGGCGAGGAATTCAAGAACAACATCAAGATGGGCCGCACACAGTTGCAGGACGCCGTCCCCATGACGAGCGGACAGGAGTTTACGGCCTTCGCCAATACCCTTGAGGAGGAGATCGGCAACCTCAACCGCAATGTGGAGCTGATGCTCGAGATCAACATGGGCGCCACGGCCATCGGTACGGGCCTCAACGCCGTCCCGGGCTACGCTGAGCTCTGCACGAAGAAGCTGGCCGAGCTGACGGGCGAGAACTTCACCCTCGGCAAGGACCTCGTCGAGGCTACTCCCGACACGGGCGACTACGTGAGCTATAGCGGCGCGCTGAAGCGCCTGGCCGTGAAGCTGTCCAAGATCTGCAACGACCTCCGCCTCATGGCCTCTGGTCCCCGTTGCGGTCTCCACGAGATCAACCTCCCGCCGATGGCTCCGGGCTCCAGCATCATGCCGGGCAAGGTAAACCCTGTCATCCCCGAGGTGACCAACCAGACTTGCTTCAAGGTGATTGGCAACGACACCACCGTGATGATTGCCGCCGAGGCAGGACAGCTCCAGCTCAACGTCATGGAGCCGGTCATCACCCAGTGCATCATCGAGAGCCAGACCTGGCTGGGCCGCGCCATGGACACGCTGCGTGAGCGTTGCGTCGATGGTATCACGGTCAATGCCGAGCACAATGCCGAGACCGTGCGCAACAGCATCGGTATCGTCACCGCTCTCAACCCGTACATCGGCTACAAGAACAGCACGAAGATTGCCAAGGAGGCTCTGGAGACGGGCGCTTCTGTCTATGATCTCGTGCTCAGAGACAAGATCCTGACCAAGGAGAAGCTCGACGCCATCCTCGATCCGAAGCACATGCTCGACCCCGAGGACGTGATCAAGTAAGGGTCAGCGCATCACGCTACCATTGACTTTATCTCGCATAAAGTATAGTTAGACTAAATTTAAGGCCTTCTCTGCCGCGCTGGCAGGGAAGGCCTTGCTCGTCGTTCAAGCAATGTGGTTTTCGCTGCTTAGAAGGGCCGCTACGGGCCTCATACGGCGCGGAAGGCATTGTAGTCCTATACCTCAGTTCGGGATAAAATAGCGATTAGTTGCATGTGAAGACAGATACGCGGG
>ENA-OPSR01000604-OPSR01000604.1-human-gut-metagenome-genome-assembly--contig:-NODE-604-length-13863-cov-4.588789_pt1 | contig 13863 bp, 6 predicted proteins | sample MGYA00241459_ERZ501910 | MGnify/ENA primary metagenome ERZ501910 (study PRJEB25962, sample SAMEA2042504) | human gut metagenome | biome: human gut; feature: human-associated habitat; material: faeces...
CGGAAGGATGGCACGAAGGAGTCGTTCGGGTTTCATAAAACAAAGGTAAGCAAAGATAGCGAATTTTAAAAATTACCAACCAGAAATTTCCGCTGAGCCCGGATTTTCGGGTCAGCGGAAAGCGTACCTTCTGATACAAAATAAGCATATCCCCCTACACTCTCCATATTTTTACAGGTGATTCATACGTTTCACATTCGAAAAATTGTAGTACTAATAAAAAAAATGTATTTTTGTACTAATCATGAATCAAACGACGCATAAGATGACCGACCCCATCCAGATAAAGCACTATAAAGAAGACATTACCTCTTTTAACCAACTCTACAAGGAGTTTCAAAGACGTTTTGTACGCTTCGCCAATACTTATGTCAGAGATTTAACCACAGCAGAAGATATTACTATTGAGGCGATGATGTATTATTGGGAAAACAGGCAATCCTTAAGCGAAGATTCCAATATTCCAGCCTATATCTTAACAATTATAAAAAACAAATGCCTGAATTATCTGCGTCATCAGCAAATTCATGAAGAATACTCGGATAAAATAAAAGATTACTATGAATGGGAACTGAATACCCGGATCGCCACTTTACAAGCATGCGAACCTTATGAGCTTTTTATTTCCGAAATTCAAGAACTCGTCCAACAAACCCTCACCGACATGCCCGAAAAAACCCGTACTATCTTCATGTTGAGCCGATACGAAAACAAATCCTATAAGGAAATTGCAGTTCTCATGAATATCACCCCCAAAGGAGTAGATTTCCATATAAACAAGGCATTAAAGATGCTTCAGACTAACTTAAAAGATTATTTTCCACTCTTTCTCTATTTTTTTATGAAATGCCACTAGGAATTTTCCATTCTGAAGTGCTGTTTATATAGAAGCATAAAAGAATGCAATAAAATGGAAAAAGAGAAACTACATCGTTTTTTTGCCGGAACTACTTCTATACAAGAAGGCATGGACATAAGAGCATGGATGGAAGCATCCGAAGAGAACAAGCGCATTTTTTACAAAGAGCGTAAATTGTTCGATGCCCTCATGGTGCATGATGACCAAACTACAAATAACTGCATTTCCACCAAACGAATTCCCAAAATTATTCGTCAATGGCTGAAAATAGCTTCCGTCATCATACTGACGCTTACCATTAACTATTTATATCAGGAATATAAATCGGAAAATGAAGTCATTGCCATGAATACAGTATCTGTTCCGGCAGGACAACGTACCAATATTACTTTACCAGATGGAACTAATGTATGGCTGAATGCCCGTACCACTTTACAATATCCGGTCACTTTCAGCCAAAAGCAACGAACAGTTTTTTTAAAAGGAGAAGCTTATTTTGATGTAACCAAGAAGAAAAAAACTCCTTTTATTGTACGGACAGACAAATATGACATTGAAGTTTTGGGTACACAGTTTGATGTAGATGCTTATCCTGACCAAACGGCGTTTGAAACAACTTTAATGAAAGGTAGTGTAAAAGTTACCTCACAGCACTTTCCCGAACAGACAATAACCTTGAAGCCTCATCATAAAGCATATGTAAAAGACGGGCAGTTGGCAGTTACCAAAGTAAACGATTTCACTCCTTACCGCTGGAAAGAAGGTTTGATCTGTTTTAAAGATGAACCTTTCCAGACCATCATGGAAGATTTTGAAAAATATTATGGCATCCGGATCATCATCAATAACAAAAAGGTATTGAAATATTCCTATAATGGCAAGTTCCGTCAAGCAGACGGTATTGATTATGCACTAAGAGTGCTGCAAAGGGATATCCATTTTAAATATGAAAAAGCCAACGATGAAGAAATTATTTACATCAATTGACCAGACAATACTAACCTAAAAACAACAAGCCTATGAAGAAAAGCTCAAGTTAACCTTAAAAAGAAAAATGCCGATAAGTGTTGCCGCACTTACCGGCATAGACTCAAAACAATTTTTCAAGTAAAAAAATCTATTTAAATCAACGCAAAGGTATGAAAAATAACACTTTGTCGGGGAGATATTGCTTCAAAAATCCCCGATTTAAACAAATCTTTAGAATTATGAGAATTTCCACTTTCCTATTGATGGTCTGTGTGTTCTGTTCGTATGCTGGGAATGCCCATTCTCAAAATGCAAAAGTCAGCATACATATGAATAATGTTAAACTGGATAAGATCCTGAATGAAATTGAAAACCAAACTGATTATCTTTTTATCTACAATAACCAAGTAGATATTAACAAAATTACTTCCGTAAAGGTCAAAAATGAAGCCGTAGCACAAGTACTGGACAGAATTCTGTCAGGGACCGGTATCAACTATGAACTGGAAGGTACACACATTATTTTAACTACAGAAGCTATTAAAGACTTGCATGCTCAACAACAAGCTAAAACAGTAACGGGAACGGTAACAGATGTCAGCGGAGAACCCATTATCGGAGCCAACATCCGTATAAAGGGAACCACAACAGGTACAATCACAGATATAGATGGCAACTTCAGTATTGAAGCCGAACCACAATCTGTTATCGAAGTTTCCTACATTGGTTACCTCACACAAGAAACGGTTATCAACAACCAAAAAAGTATCCGTTTTCTATTAAAAGAAGATACAAAAACTCTTGATGAAGTGGTAGTCATTGGATACGGTGTACAGAAAAAAGCAGACTTGACAGGATCTGTTGCAAACATTAACACAGAAAAACTAAATACACAAAGTAACGCCAACATCGGCCAGGCGCTGCAAGGCAAAATTGCAGGGGTAGACATCGTATCTCAAGGTGGTGCCCCAGGTTCGGGAACCCGTATCATGGTCCGCGGTATTGGTACGCTAAACAACGCCTCCCCTCTTTACATTGTCGATGGCATGTATATGAACAGTATTGATCATATCAACCCCAATGATATTGCCAGCATTGACGTATTGAAAGATGCCTCATCCGCAGCTATCTACGGTTCCCGTGCAGCCAACGGTGTTATCATTGTCACTACCAAAGAAGGAAGTAACACAGAAGGAAAACCTATCATTGATTTATCTGTCAACTTAGGTATATCAACTGCCAGCAAATTTCTTGATATGCTAGATGCCAAAGGATGGGCAGAAGTTACCACTATAGCCCGTCAAGCTATCGGCAAACCGGCATTAGACATGGCTACCGATCTGGCTAACAAACCAGACAATGACTGGCAAGACATCATGTTTCGCCCCGCACTGATGCAAAACTACAATTTGGCTGTAAAAGGTGGTGGAAAATATTCCACTTATTACACCGGCTTAGGTTATTTCAACCAAGACGGCATTGTAAAAGGTACCAATTACCAACGGTATAATATCCAATCCAAGAATGATTATAAAAGAGGGATATTCTCTGCTGGAACAAATCTCATTATTTCATTCAGTCATGACAAGCCCCTTCACCAGGAACTTCGAGGCGGCATGATTGGCACCATTCTGCAAAGTGTTCCTACTTTGGAAAAATATGATGATACTCGTGAAGGTGGATATGGTGGCACATATGGTGATGTGGTAAACATTCCTCACCCATTGGCCATTATTGATGACAACATCATGGACCGTTATAACGAAAATGTAAAAATATTCGCTAACTTGTATGCACAAATTGAACTTTTTAAAGGACTAAAATACAAACTGAATTTAACTCCAGACTTTTCTTTCGAAAGATATAAGAATTATCTCAATAAATATGATTTTGGATTAGCGACCAACAGCATCACCCAATTAACAGAAAGACAAAGAAGGAGACGTAATATACTTGTTGAAAATTTATTAACTTTCGACCGTACGTTCGGAGAGCATAAAATTTCAGCATTGGCAGGTTATACCTATCAAGACAGCAGATTCCGCCACATACAAGCCTATGGTGAAGGATTACCCCAGGGATTAGAAGAAATAGATGCAGCCACAACCAATCGCAGCAACGAAGGCAATTCATGGAGAAGTGTCCTTACCTCTATTCTCGGACGCGTATTCTATTCCTACCAAAATAAATACTTATTCACCGCCACTATCCGCCGGGACGGTTCCTCCAAATTCGGTAAGAACAATCGATATGGTTACTTCCCCTCTTTTTCATTAGGATGGAATGTGGCCGAAGAAAAGTTCATGGAAAACGTGCATTGGCTTGATCAGCTAAAGCTTCGTGGCGGATATGGCGTTTTAGGAAATCAAGAAATCGATAACTATCAATATTCCTCCACCATCACTACCGGCATCAATTATCCCGATGGCAACGGTGGTCTGCTTCAAGGAGCATTTCCTAAAAATTTTGCCAATCCGGATATAAAATGGGAAGAAACCGCTATGACTAATGTCGGCATTGATTTTATGGCTTTTAATAACCGACTAAGCTTAACAGCAGACTATTATGTGAAAAATACAAAAGATATCTTGCTGACCGTTCCTATTCCTATCTCTTCCGGTGGTGCCAATGACCCTATACGCAATGCGGGCAAGATACGTAACAATGGCTTTGAATTCAATTTAGGATGGATGGACCAACCCAATCCGGATATTTCGTATGGCATCAACTTAATTGGGTCTTTCAATAAAAACAAAGTAATAGCCATGGGAAGTGAAAGCGGATCTATCAAAGGCGGTTCTACCAACCAAAACATCACTACCAGTGAAACCAAAGCCGGATATCCTATTGGAGGTTATTGGCTTATCTCTACAGCCGGATATTTCAATAGTCAGGAAGAAGTAGACGCATATGCCAAAGACGGTAAAAAAATACAACCAGCCGCCGAACCGGGTGATATAAAATTTGTAGATGCCAACAACGATGGCGTTATCAATGACGACGACCGTGTATTTCAAGGCAGTCCTTTTCCCGATTTTACTTTCGCGCTGAATGGTAATATGAGATACAAAAATTTCGACTTATCAATCGGACTGCAAGGAGTGTTAGGAAATAAAATTTATAATGCAACCCGTCAGACATTAGAAGATGTAACCAAAGGTTCCAATTTTCTGGCAAGTTGCCTGGATTATTGGACTCCTGAAAACAAAAATGCCTCCCATCCACGTCTGACATGGGATGATCCTAACCGTAATACCCGTGCAGAATCCGACCGTTATCTTGAAAATGGTTCTTATTTGCGTCTCCGCAGTGTTCAATTAGGTTATACATTTCCTCAGACATGGTTTAAAGGTGCCATACAGCATGCCCGTGTGTATATTAACGCTGAAAACTTATTTACTATCACCAGTTACAGCGGATATTCACCGGATGTCAATGCAGACAATGCCAATTATCGGGGATTTGATAATTTTATTTACCCGACTAACCGTACTTTCATGTTAGGACTAAATGTAACATTCTAAAAATAAACATCTTATGAAAACATATATTAAAACGACATTGACCATATTGATTTCAGGCATGCTATTCAGTTCCTGCGAAGATCAATTAAACCAGGCCAATCCCAACCAAGCAACAGAAGATACTTTTTGGAAAGATGAAACCGATTTCAATCTGGCCTTGACCTCTTGCTATACTCCACTGAAGAATGCCCTAAACGGCGGTTATTATGGAACTCGCGGTGTAATGCTGAGAATAGCCCGAGCCGATGAAGTCGACTTCCGCAACGATATTTCGGATGTATATACAGTAAACCGTTTTACTAATAGTAATACAAACTCACTGACACAAGGCATGTTCTATCAATTTTACAATGCCTTGTACCGTACCAACTCCATTATGCAAAAACTGGAAGAAAAGAAAGAACAATTTTCTACCGATTTTCAAAATTCGGTAAAAGGAGAATGTCTTTTCATACGTGGCTTCTATTTATTCCAGTTAGCCAAAGAGTTTAAAGACGCCCCTCTCCGCCTGACAGCCTCCCAATCTCCCTCGACTTTCCCTTTAGCAAAATCATCACAAGCTGATATATGGGCACAAGCCAAAGAAGATTTAAAAACCGCTGCTTCCCTATTGCCCATAACGAATAAAATAGGAAAGCCTACACAAGGAGCCGCTTATGCCGCTTTGGGTAAAATATATGTCTATGAAGAAAATTGGCAAGAAGCGATAAACGTCCTCGAGCCTCTGACGCAGAATCCTTACACCTACAAACTAGTAGAGGACTTTAATTGGAATTTTGATGACACTCATGAAAACAATGCCGAAAGTATTTTCGAGTTATTGATAGAAGATGTGGGTGGAACAGATCTTTGGGGAGATGGAGAAAATATCAATTCCACCCAATCCAATACCCGCCCTAAAGAATATGCCGCTGCTGAAGTCGGAGGATGGTATGAAGCAAATCCTACCCAGCAAATTATGGATATCTTCTGGAAGGAAAAAGACAAAGACGGCAATTTTGATTATCGTGCCCGCTGTTCTGTGGCATGGGACTATGAGGGATGCACTTACTACCAAAGACCTTTCCGGGAAATTTTTGCACAAGACAAGTGGAAAACATACTGGATTTTGAAATATCAGAACTGGAAGACTCAAAAAGATGAACCGGCACCTCCCAAGTCATTCATCAATGAAAGAGCCATCCGCTATGCCGATGTATTATTGATGCTGGCAGAAGCCTATATGAACAAAGGGGCTTTAGACACATCTATCGGATATATTAATCAAATCCGCCGACGCGCCAACCTGAATGACTATAGCGGCCCAATAACCAAAGAAGGGGTTTTTGAAGATCTGGTACACCAACGCGCCATTGAATTCTTTGTGGAAGGCGAACGTTTCTACGATTTACGCAGATGGGGATTGTTAGAGCAGACATTAAAAACTTGTGATGATACCCGCTATAAAAACTATCAGACTGGCAAATCCGGTAATATCAATAAGTTCAACTACTTCCCGATACCAGCCAAAGAACTTGACACCAATCCACTTTGTACGCCTAGTGAAGGATGGTAAATCAACAGGTATTAGCTTATATATAACATCAGTAAATTAGTTCTGGGGCTGATTGTTCTTCAAGCAACATTCAGCCTCTCTTTCTCTTCACACTAACCATGAAACGTATCCTTTTATTTGTTTGCATACAATTTTTCTTATTGGCATCTTTTGCCGGAGAAACCATAAATTTCTGTAAAGGCTGGAAATTCCATCTAGGAGATGCAGGCAAAGGAGCCTCTTCTTCCTCATATAACGATTCTCAATGGCGCATATTGAATATTCCTCATGACTGGAGCATAGAAGGCACTTATAAACAATTTGAAAACGGAACCGACTGGCAAAGCGGCTTCCTGCCTGCCGGAATAAGCTGGTATCGAAAAACTTTTACCATTCCTTCCAAATGGAAAAATAAAAAAGTACAAATCCTATTTGAGGGCGTATATCTGAACAGCGAAGTATGGATAAACGGTCATTGGCTGGGCAAACGTCCTAATGGGTATATCAGCTTTGTATATGATTTAACTCCATATTTGCAAGAAGGCAAGAACCAAATCGCTGTAAAAGTAGATCACAGCAAAGCATTAACCGGACGTTGGTATACAGGATCAGGAATATATCGTCCTGTATACCTGCTGGTCAGTAACCCCACCCACATTCCTTATTCCGGAATCCATTTCAGATCCAAGCTACAAAATAAGCAATCTGCCACCTACACCCTATCTATAGAAATTGAAACACAGGAGAAAAAGCCAATCAAAGTAAAAACATATCTACAAGCTCCCAACGGTAGCATAGCCGATACTTCTGAAAAAATATTTGTCCCATCTGCAGATTCTCTTTGCTTCCTGTCAGGGAGCATCAGGAAACCATTATTATGGTCGCCTGATTCTCCTAACGTCTATACACTTATATGCCAACTGACAAGAGATAACAAGATACTAGATGAATGTAGATTACCTGTAGGCTTCCGTCAATTAGAATTCAACCCGGTCAGCGGATTCCTGCTCAATGGCAAATCACTAAAGATAAAAGGAGTATGCGATCATCATACAGCCGGTGCTGTAGGAGCCGCCGTACCCGACGACCTACTTCATTATCGTCTCAAATTATTGAAAGATATGGGATGTAATGCGATACGCACCAGTCATAATCCCTTCTCTCCTGCTTTCTATAATTTATGCGATACGATGGGAATCATGGTACTAAACGAAGGATTGGACGGATGGAATCAACCTAAAGCCGCCGATGACTATGGAAATTACTTTGATGAATGGTGGCAAAAAGATATGACTGATTTCATAAAACGAGACCGTAACCATCCCTCTATCATTATGTGGAGTATCGGCAACGAAGTAACGGGAGCTACCCCCGAAATCCAACACAACCTAGTCAGCCTATTTCACCAACTGGACCCTGACCGCCCTGTCACTCAAGGAGGAACTGATCCTACTAGAGGTATGAAGACCGATTATCAAAAAAAATTCAACTATCTAGACATTATCGGCTTCAATGGAAATGGAGAAGAAATAGGAGAACTAGAACACTTCCACAAAAACTACCCAACACTTTGTGCCATTGCTACAGAGGTACCCCACACTTATCAAACCCGTGGCGTATACCGAAGCCAGACACAATGGAGAAGACGGGATTTCCCCGCTCCTTGGGAAAAAGGAAACATAAACTGGGAACAATTTAAACATCGGGTCTTTCCTATACCTGACCTGACGGAAAAAGAATGCTTCCCCGAAGAATCCGATTATCCCTATTATCAATCGTCCTACGACAATGCTTCTGTACGTATCAGCGCCCGTAAATCATGGCAACGCACCTGTTCTTTCCCTTGGTTAATGGGAGAATTCCGATGGGGCAGTTTTGACTATTTAGGTGAAGCCGAATGGCCTCAACGATGTGGCAATTTCGGTATTATCGACATAGCTGCCATTCCGAAAGACGCCTATTTCCTCTACCAAAGTTTATGGACCGACAAACCAATGGTACACCTTCTTCCGCATTGGACGCATCCGGGAAAAGAAGGAAAAACAATTCCCGTAGTCATTTATACCAACTGTGATGCAGTAGAGTTATTTATAAATAATGTATCTTTGGGCAGTAAACCTTATACAGGGGAGCAACTGATATGGTTAGTTCCTTATTCGCCCGGAAAAATAGAAGCCCGAGGCATAAAAAAAGGAAAAATCGTGGCAACAGACTGTTATCAAAGTGCAGAAGCACCTCATTCTGTCGCCCTTGCCAGTAACAAGTATTCTGTAAAAGCCGGTTCGGATGAAGTCATACGCATAGAGATCGACATAACAGATAAAAACGGAATTCCTTGTCCTTATGCCTCCAATGAACTCAGTTTCCACGTAAGTGGACCACTCCGGCTATTAGGGGTAGACAACGGAAACCCTACAGATATGTTTCCATACCAACAGCCCCACTGCCGTTGCTTTCGGGGAAAATGTGTAGTATTATTACAATCTGACGAAGAAAAAGGAAAAGGAACCCTGACTGTACAAGGAACAAAATTAGTAGAAAAAAAATTAATCATCGAAGTGATATGAAAAAAATTCTTTTATTACTCTGTTTATGCTTATTCATAGAAGAGGTTGCTTCTCGAGAATTAGACAAGACATTCCAGTTGCTTCCACAACCACAATCCATAGAACTGACTTCTGGAAAAGGAATCAATTATTGGGAGTTATCCTATATTCTGTCATCAGACACAACTTCCATCCCCATATTGGGAGATATGCTCAACAAACTTCCCCGTTGCCCACGAAAAGGGAAACCCATCCGGCTCCAACTCACCAGCCAGCATGTTCCTGCTTCTCCGGAAGGATACATGATGGAAATTAATGACAAAGGAGCCTGTATATCAGCCAGAACCATGACAGGTATCTTCTACGGTTGCCAAACTTTAGAACAATTAATGGAAGACAGCCGGGATTTCAACATACTTATTCCAGCCATGCTAATCATCGATTATCCGGCCATTTCCTATCGGGCCGTGCACTTTGATGTAAAACATCATTTAGACCGCATGGAGTATTATTATCAGGAAATAGACAAACTGGCCCGATACAAAATAAACGCAGTTATTTGGGAGCTGGAAGATAAACTGCGTTATACCCGACGCCCCGAAATAGGTGCCCCCAATGCCATCAGCAAGCAGGAAATGCAAGCCTTATGCCGCTATGCCAAAGAACGGAATATTGAAATAACCCCCTTGGTCCAAGGTTTGGGACATGCCGGTTTTATTTTAAAACATCATTGGGAACTACGTGAAAACCCCGACAGCGACTGGGAGTTTTGCCCATCTGACCCTCGTACCTATGATTTGCAATTCGACCTTTACCGGGATGCTATCGAAGCCATGCCTTACAGCAAATACTTACATATAGGAGGAGATGAAATTACCGCCATAGGCATAGACCAACGCTGTAAAGCCACCGGAAAAACTCCATTTGAACTACAAATGATCTGGTTGAAAAAAGTATGCGATTTCGCAACAGCTCACAACCGCATTCCTATTTTCTGGGATGATATGCCATTAAAATACGGCGGTGTATGGGATTTGGTCAACAGTAATGAAACCCAGGATGAAATAGCAGCAAAATGGAACGATAAAAAATTGAATGAAAGCATCAAATTATTCCCCAAAGAATGTGTGTATATGCGATGGAACTACAAAGATGCCACCCAACCGGGGCATCAACGCATTTTACAATGGTATCATGACAAAGGACTGAAAGTAATGGGAGCTACCGCTGCTTCGTGTGGCAGTTCTCCATTTATACCGCGTGAAAATTCACTGGCCGGCTATATCAAAGGATTCAGCAAATTAGTTGCTCAAAATCAACTGGAAGGAATTTTGGCCACAGCATGGGATGATGGTTCCCCACACTCTGAAACGGTGTGGCGTGGATACATCGCACAGGGAGAATATGGCTGGAACCCAACAGCACGGACAGTCGAAGCCTTCAAAGCCGCACATGCCCAACGAGAATTTGGCTTTCATCCAAATGACAACCATATGGCTTTTCTGGATGAACTGGAACAAGAAGCATTTTTCTTTGATGATGCCCTGGTCAATTCGGGAAGGCGCAATCCGGCATGGGGAACTACTGATTTTACTTTAATCAGCCTACCGGATCCAGACGCACCGGGAGCATGGAGCCGTACCTACCAACAAAAAATAGCCCAAGCAAAGGTGGAACAAAAACGATATGAAAAAATATGTCAAGGCATAAAAGAGGCTAAACAACATGCTTTACGCAACCGCTATACATTAGAGGTATACGAACAGACAAATCACTTGTTCAACTTCCCTGTCCGTCTGATTCTAGCCTTGCACAACTATGATATCACTATACATGAACAAGACAAACAGACAGCATTGCAACAAATAAATGAAGTGTGCAATGACTTTCAGACCATGAGAAAACAATTGGAAGAGACCTATTCACAGACCCGTTTTATGGAACAACCTGACGGTTACATTGCTGACCAAAACCACCACAACCATCTTGCCGCCAAAACCAACAACAGCGACTGGTGGTATTATTATGAAATTCCAATGATAAGGAAGACAAGAACATGGATGAACTCTCAGACCGCCCGACAGAAAAACATTCCATAAGAAACAACGAATGAAACTTTAATATAAAAAATAATATGAACCTTATAATACAACACTACTTTATGAAACAACATTTTTTATCTTATCTCATCGCCCTGCTGCTATTTCCTCTCTATGAGATGCAAGCAGCCTACCAGTCTGAGTTTTCTACTGCCGGTTTCTATGAACTGGCAAACTCCGGACGTGAAGTATATTCCATGAATCCGGCATGGCGATTCCACAAAGGAACCGCTACAGGTGCGGAAACCACCGACTTTAATGACCAGGACTGGAAAGTGGTTTCCCTGCCCGACGGAATTGAATATGTACCGACTGAGGCCAGTGGATGTATCAACTATCAAGGTGAGGTATGGTACCGCAAACATTTCACTCCGGCAAATGAATTGAAAGGCAAAAAACTTTTCCTGCATTTCGAAGCTATCATGGGAAAAAGCAAAGTTTTTGTAAACGGCAATTTATTGACCGAACACTTTGGCGGATACCTGCCTGTAGTCATTGATGTCACCGATGCACTGAATTGGGGGACAGACAATGTGATAGCTGTATGGGCAGACAACAGCAATGACCCCAGTTATCCTCCCGGCAAAGCACAGGATGTACTGGATTATACTTATTTTGGCGGCATCTATCGTGACTGCTGGCTCATAGCCCATCGTCCGGTTTTCATCACCGATCCCAATTTCGAAAACGAAATGGCAGGCGGCGGGCTTTTCGTGGCATACGACAAAGTTTCCGACACTTCCGCAGAAATAATCCTGAAAGCCCATATACGTAATGACAGTAAAAAGAACTTCAAAGGAGTAGTAGAATATGAACTTCAGCAACCCGACGGCACACAAGCCGCATTTCTGAACGATGTCATTCAAGTACGTCCGGGCAAGGCAGTCACTTCAAAAGATAAAATAACGTTGAAGTCTCCTCTGCTTTGGAGCCCTGAAACGCCTACGTTATATAACCTGATTGTCCGTATCCGCGACAATGAAGGAAATGTAGTGGACGGCTACCGCCGCCGTATCGGTATCCGCAGCGTAGAATTCAAAGGCAAGGACGGATTCTGGCTGAACGGCAAACCTTATCCAAGCCCGCTGATTGGCGCCAACCGCCATCAGGATTTTGCCGTAGTAGGCAATGCCGTTGCCAACAGCATTCATTGGCGCGACGCTAAAAAGCTACGCGACACAGGTATGAAAGTTATCCGGAATGCTCACTGCCCTCAAGACCCCGCCTTTATGGATGCATGTGACGAACTGGGGCTGTTCGTCATTGTAAACACACCGGGATGGCAATTCTGGAATGACGCTCCTGAATTTGCACAACGGGTTTATAGCGATATCCGCAACCTGGTACGGCGTGACCGCAATCACCCTTGTGTATGGTTATGGGAACCTATCCTGAATGAAACCTGGTATCCGGCAGACTTCGCCAAAAATACCCTCGATATTGTCAATCAAGAATACCCTTATCCGTATTGCTATTCCGGTTGCGACAGCGAAGCACGGGGACATGAGGTATATCCGGTACTCTTCACTCATCCGGCCAATGCAGACAAGGACTGGGCCATCAAAAGCCTCGACCCTAAAATAACCTATTTCACCCGCGAGTGGGGAGATAATGTAGACGACTGGAACTCGCACAACTCCCCCAGCCGTGTGGCACGCAACTGGGGGGAACAGGCTATGCTCATCCAGGCACAGCATTATGCCGCCCCCCGTTATCCTTTCACCTGTTACGATGTACTCTGCCGTACTCCGCGCCAACACGTCGGCGGCTGTTTGTGGCACTCGTTCGACCACCAGCGCGGCTATCATCCCGATCCCTTCTATGGTGGTGTGATGGACGTATTCCGCCAACCCAAATATGCTTATTATATGTTCAAAGCCCAGCGCTCGCCCGAAAAGCAAGACCGTCTTTTCGAAACAGGACCGATGGTGTACATCGCCCATGAAATGACTCCCTTCTCACCCAAAGACGTTACTGTGTACTCCAATTGTGACGAGGTGCGGCTTACTTATAATAAAGGTGGCAAGACATGGACTTACACCAAGCCGGCAACAAAAGAAGGAATGCCCTCACCCGTTATTACATTCAAAGATATATACGACTTCATGATAGACAAAAACATGTCTATGAGAAAGAAGAAACAGGACGAGGTGTTCCTACTGGCCGAAGGCATCATAGATGGAAAAGTAGTTGCCACGCACGAAGTACGACCGGCCCGGCGTCCCGAGAAAGTGCTACTTTGGGTTGACAATGAAAACACCGACTTAAAAGCTGATGGCTCCGACTTTGTAACCGTAGTAGCCGCCATAGCCGATAAAAACGGGAACATCAA
>ENA-OPSR01000605-OPSR01000605.1-human-gut-metagenome-genome-assembly--contig:-NODE-605-length-13851-cov-2.326761_pt1 | contig 13851 bp, 9 predicted proteins | sample MGYA00241459_ERZ501910 | MGnify/ENA primary metagenome ERZ501910 (study PRJEB25962, sample SAMEA2042504) | human gut metagenome | biome: human gut; feature: human-associated habitat; material: faeces...
TCAGCTGAGCAAGCAGCAGTGCAAGGATACGCAGTGGCAGATTCATCTGAATCTGCACTACATCATTCGCTACATAACAAATAAAGTCTGCAATGTATCCGACAAGAATGCAAAGAAAGTAATCAAGAGTATGTTTAAAAATGTGGCAGACGGGAAAGACGTTGTTGTAACATTTCAGAATTAGAAGAAAATTAGATGAGAAGAGGCAAATTGTAGTAATTGGCATTTTATGAGCCGAAAAAGTATGTTATAATTGATGATTGAGAATAATTAACAAAAGGGAAATGGGTATGAAAAAAAAGGAAATAAATTATCAATTACTGATAAGAAGAATATGTCTTATCGTACTTGATATCATATGTATTATCGCAGCATCAATTCTGGCATTACTGACACGTTTTGAGTTCGATTTCAGCCAGATTCCGAAAGAATTCTTAAAAGTAATCTATAAATACGGACCATTCACCATAGTCATAACATTAATTATATTTTCACTTTTCCGTATCTACAGTAGTTTATGGGAGTACGCAGGGATTGAAGAAGTATTCAGTCTGATCGCAGCCTGTCTTGCGGCGGCCGTAGCGAAGATTGTCATCATCTTATTTACATGGAGCGTTATGCCAAGAAGCTGGTATGTACTGGATACAATTTATCTGATGATCCTGATCGGGGCAACAAGAGTATCTTACCGACTGATACGTCTGCGCAGACAGAACCGTACATTCCCATGGTCAAAGAGAAAGAAAGTCATGATCATCGGCGGAGGAGAGGCCGGAAGAAGTCTGATCACAGAGATCCAGAACAGTAAATATCTGGATCAGAAGGTTGTCTGTATCATAGACGATGATCCGTATAAGATCGGAAGATATATTAAGGGAGTCAAGGTTGTCGGTAATCGGAACAGTATTAAGAAAAGCGTCAAGAAATACAATGTCCAGCAGATCATCCTGACGATACCATCGGCAAATGCAGCAAAGATCAGACCAATCGTGGAGATCTGTCAGGATACAAACTGTGAACTTATGATCCTGCCGGGAGTATATCAGCTGGTCAACGGAGAGGTCAAGGCAAGTAAACTGCGTCCGGTGAATATTGATGACCTTCTGGGAAGAGATGAAGTCCATGTCAATCTGAACGAGGTCATGGATTATGTATCAGGAAGAGTGATCATGGTAACCGGCGGCGGAGGTTCGATCGGAAGTGAATTATGCAGACAGATCGCAAAGCACAGCCCGAAACAGCTGATCATCTTCGACATCTATGAGAACAATGCATATGATATCCAGCAGGAATTGTTAAGGGAACAGCCGAAGCTTGACCTGGTGGTGCTGATCGGTTCTGTACGTGATGAGAACCGTATCAACAGTATCTTCGAACAGTACCGTCCGGAGATCATCTATCATGCGGCAGCACATAAGCACGTGCCGCTTATGGAGGGCAGCCCGAACGAGGCTATCAAGAATAATGTCCTCGGAACTTATAATATGGTCAGAATGGCAGATAAATGGAATGCTAAGAGATTTGTACAGATATCTACAGATAAGGCTGTCAACCCAACGAATATCATGGGAGCTTCCAAGAGAATCTGTGAGATGATCATACAGACTTATAATAAAGAATCGAACACAGAATATGTAGCAGTGCGGTTCGGTAATGTACTTGGAAGTAACGGAAGTGTTATTCCGTTATTTAAAAAACAGATTGCAGAAGGAGGACCGGTAACCGTCACACATCCGGAGATCATCCGCTACTTTATGACGATTCCGGAAGCGGTATCACTGGTACTTCAGGCAGGTGCCTATGCCAAAGGCGGAGAGATCTTCGTCCTGGATATGGGAGAACCGGTAAAGATCCTTGATCTTGCAAGGAATATGATCCGGCTGTCAGGCTATAAAGTCGATCAGGATATCAAGATTGAATTCACGGGACTGCGTCCGGGAGAAAAATTATACGAAGAACTTCTGATGGACGAAGAAGGTATGACGGATACACCGAATAAGCTGATACATATCGGACATCCGATCGATGTAGATGAAGTCAAGCTCGCACATGCACTCAGAGTCCTTGAGAGCGCAGCACAGAATGAGACCGATGATATGCGTCTGATTGTGGAAAGCATCGTTCCGACCTATCATCCAAAATTAAATAAATCAACACAATAGAACCAGAGAATACAGGAGGCATAACAGATATGTTCAAAGAGGATCATTTGTCTTTCAGACAAAGGAAATATATGAAGGTTAAGAACATAATAGGAAGAGCTCTTGGAGGGATCGGTCTGGTGGTATTATCACCCGTCTATCTGGCAATTATTGTGGCGATCAAGAAAGAAGACGGGATCACAGCTCCTGTCTTTTTTTCGCAGAAAAGAGTAGGAATCCATAAGGAATATTTTAACCTGTACAAATTCCGCTCCATGCGCACAGATACGCCGCACGATAAGCCGACACACCTTCTGGAGAATCCAGATCAGTATATTACAAAAGTAGGACATTTTCTGCGAAAATCATCATTAGATGAACTTCCGCAGCTTTGGAATATTGCCAGAGGAGATATGGCTGTGATCGGACCAAGACCGGCACTTTGGAATCAGGATGACTTGATCGCAGAACGTGACAAGTACGGGGCTAATGATGTAAAACCGGGACTTACCGGATGGGCACAGATCAACGGAAGAGATGAACTTGAGATCCCTGTCAAAGCCAGACTGGACGGCGAGTATGTAAAAAAGATGGGGCCGCTTATGGATATCCGGTGCTTTATCGGAACGGTATTCTCCGTGCTTCGAAGTGACGGAGTCGTAGAAGGCGGAACCGGAGCAAAGAAGAAACTTATGGTCATCACCAATCATTCTTATATGCTGTGGCAGTTCAGAAGAGAATTGATCGGGAAACTTATGGAAGATTACGACGTGATCATCAGTACACCATTTGTAGGGCATGAGGATGATTTTAAAGCAATGGGATGTACAATGATCGAGACGGATGTGGACCGTCGTGGGATCAACCCGAAGACGGATATGAAGCTGTATCTGACCTACCGCCGGTTATTAAAAGAACATCACCCGGATATGGTAGTTACCTATTCGATCAAGCCTAATGTATATGCCGGATATGCCTGCCGACAGATGCGGATTCCATATTGTGTCAACGTACAGGGACTCGGAACTGCATTCCAGAAGAAGGGACTTCGGGAAATCGTTATAAGAATGTATAAAACAGCCTTAAAAAAGGCAAAGACAGTGTATTTCGAAAATAAGGGAAATGCGAAGGTGTTCCTGCAGGAGCAGATCATCCGTCGGGAACAGATGTGTCTGCTTAAAGGGGCAGGAGTAAATCTTAAGTATTATACTTATCAGAAATATCCGGAGAATGACAAAGTGCATTTCCTATATCTTGGAAGGATCATGAAGGAAAAAGGAATGGACGAACTGTTCTATGCAGCGAAAGAACTACAGCGAAAAGAAGTACCGTTCGTTCTGGATCTGGTAGGATTCTTTGAAGACGAATACAAAGAAAAGATTGATAAGCTGGTGGATGCAGGGATCGCAGTATTCCATGGATTCCAAGAAGATCCGAGACCATATTATGCCATGGCCGACTGTGTCGTGCTCCCAAGTTATCATGAAGGAATGTCAAATGTACTTCTGGAGGCAGCGGCAACCGGACGTCCGGTGATCACCAGCAATATTCCGGGCTGTAAGGAAGCCGTAGACGATGATAAGAGCGGGCTTCTGTGTGAAGCAGAGGACTGGAATGATCTGTACCGTAAGATGAGTAAGATCGCCCGGATGAGCCGTATAGAACGCGAAGCAATGGGAGTATGCGGCAGAGATAAGATGGCGCGGGAATTCGATAAGGATAAGGTTGTGAAGAAGACGATACAGGGGATCGAGAGAGTATAATATAATCAAAGACGGTAAAAAGGAAACTCCTTTTTGGCAGGTGCCAGAAAGGAGTTTCCTTTTATTAAAGATTTTTATTAAAGATTTTTATCTAAGCTTTTTTATCTACCTTATCTACGGAATCTTCTCTTACGGATCACAGCTGCGATCACAGCAAGTGCTGCCAGAGAAAGAAGTGTGTACATCCATACCGGTGACTGATCGCCGGTTCTGGCTGCAGCTTTGTTAGAAGCTTTGCCGTTGGTTGATTTGTTAATATTTATATTCTTGGTTGTATTCTTGTTATTATTCAGGTTCTGATTCGGCTTCAGATTCTGCCCAGGATTATCGCTTCCAGGATTCTTCGGATCATCCGGTGTACCAGGATCCGGTTTGTCAGGATTCTCTGGATCTGGATTCTCTGGGTTCGGGTTCTCCGGGTCATCTTTGGCCTGGATCGTGTAAGTGGTCCATCCGCGTGCCAGAGGAAGCGAATATGTCTCACCGTCTAAAGTAACCTTCTTACAAGGCTCGCCATACGCGGACACATCGTCCATGACAAGCTCCGCTTTCGCATGATAAGTACCTGCCTTGGAAGGAACTTCGGAAAGTTCTTCTCCGACAGCACCGTTATCATCTGCATAGTAAGTCATCTTATAAGCAACGCCCTCTACATCTTTGCCCAATACATAAGTATGGAAATATGGTGCAAGGTCGATCGGAGATCCGTTCTCCGTAAATGTCTCGTCATACGCACGGCTTAATACCGGAGCGTAATCAGATCCATACCAGGTGTAATAAAGCGCTTTCAGGAATTCGATTCTTTCCGCATCTTTCTCGGCGTCTGTAGAAGGAGTATAGCCTTCTTCGTGGTTAGTGAAGTAATTGCGTAGTTCATTTGCCGCAAACTGCATGCCGGCCTCATCTGCTGTCGTGTAGATGGTGAAACGCTTGTTCTTGAATGTAGTACCTGTCTTGACATTCTTATCATTTACAATAACGATATTAGCTTTGTAGTAAGATGTGATGACATTATTACCAATGTACATTGCACCGGCGGTACTTTCATCTGTCGGAACAATCTTACCATTCTTGTCATAAGTCAGTTTGTAGTAAGTATCTTTGGCTTTCTGACCGATGCCGGATTCATTGGATACGGTCTCTACCGTGTGATAGTTAAAGTACGTGTCAGCTTCTTTGAAAGGTTCTGTAGAACGGAAATGCTTCACAAAGTCTTTTGCAACATCTTCAAACTGAGACTGTTCACCGGCTGTGTAACCTTCTCCGGAGAATACGATCGTCTTATTGTTATAATAAGGCATAGCACCCGGATAATCGGCTGTATCGTTATTCTGAAGGGTCGTAGACTTGAAGGTGATCTCATAGTCTTTGGTTTTACTGCTGATCGCAGTTCCTGTGGCTTTGTCATAAGCGGTAAGGGTTACGCTGTAACGGCCAGGAGTCACCGGTGCTTCGTCGCTGTCATAGTCATAAGTGATCTCAGCGGCGTAAGGAACAGTTCCTTTATAATGCGCTTTTACCGTATAGTCTTTGTCATAATTAACGGTATAATTAAGGTCAGCAGGTTTGCCGTCGTATACCTTGGACGGAACATCGAGAGTGATGAGGTCCGGTAATTCGATCGTGTAGGCAGCTGTTTGACTGCATTTCTCATATGTGCTGTCTCCGGCAAATGTAGCTTCGATGGTATAAGTTCCGGCTTTGTTAGGAATACCGGATACTACGTTGCCATCCGCATCCTTGTAAGTAAGCGTTAAAGCATCACCGAGCTTATCGCCTGTGATCTCATTCTTACCTCTGCGGAGGATAAAGTATTCACGCATATCTTTGCCTGTGTCAGACTCATAGAACATGTCTGCATAAGGCTGGAAGAATAACTTCGTTACATTCGAATCCTGACAGAAGGTCTTGCGGATCTGTTCTTTACACACTTCACAGAAAGCATACTGCTTGCCAAGGAAACGCATCTTACAATTCTGGTGTGGACGGTACCATCCGTTACCGCCATTGTCATATTCATAGACACCGACACCATTCTTACCGATGAAGCGTGACCAGCGGACCTTTGCCGGATCAGACTCAGCTGTCATATTCGGCATCTCGGCCGCATAGCTTGCACCTGCGAAATATTCATCCGAAAGTTTGGCAGTGGTGTGTCCAAGCTCGTGAAGCATCATCTCGAGTGATTCATTATTAAGAGAAGCAACACATACATCTCCGCCGCTTCCGCCGTATGTAGTAGCATTGACGATCACAACATTAAAGTCTGCTGCAGGAAGGTACTGATCTGATAACTGCTTTGCTTTCTTAGATCCATCTGAACTGATCGTAAGAAGACGCTGCATACCGCCTGACCAGAATGAAGATCCGAAGTAGGTGTCGCGTGTGTCTGCGTTCGCCTGCTCCTGGTTGATCGCTGTGTCTGCTTTTGCGCCCGATTCATTCGATACAACTCCGAGAGCGTAGATCTTGATCGTATCTTTGAACTCATTCCAAGGAGAAGTATCCATCAGATAATCCGCGGTATTCTGAGCATTGGTATAGAACGAATCCTGCTCGGAAGCAGTGAAGCCGTCGCCGAAGATCAGCAGGACGAAAGCATCTTCGTCAGCCAGACTCTTGTCACCGTATACGAGGTGAGGAGTCTTGTCCGGAATCGGATCGGTAACTGCATCGTCAGCTGCCTTTGCTTCCTTTGTCTCCTTCACGTCCTGCTTAGCAGCTTCCTTAGCGGTTGAAGCATCTGTTGCAGAAGTACCGGCTACAGAATCTGATACAGAATCCGAAACGGAATCGGGAGTGGTCAGGTTCGCATCGGTGGTCGCTGCATCTGTGGAATCCGTTACGTCCTTAACTTCCGGTGTCTCAGGACTTACAGTCTGTTCTTCGGAAGTAACCGGATCGGCTGCGAATGCGTGGCCAGGCGGTACCAGTAATGAAGAAATCACCAGTGCGCCTGCCAGGACAGGAGCAAATCTCTTTTTCCAATAACTTTTTCTAAACATATAGGCCTCCTTTCAGTAATGCCAATGTGTGTTGGGCGTTACACGATAATTATCTCCCTTACATCATGTAAACACCAAATGTGTTAAAGTCAACATATCATATAAAATGCACAAATGCAACAGGAAAAGTTGGGGTAATATGGTTAAAATGACGGAAAGAATAGAAAGGGCAGATACATGAAAAAACGCGAAGTGTTATGAATGGAAAAGAAGGTGATATAAAACTTGTAGGGGTAGAAATGGAATATGAGAGGTAAATAAGAAAAAACGTTATAAATTACGAGATATCGGTACAAATGGTGAGTTATGCTTATCGTGCTGTATTGGAATATTAAGGAATATATGGTAGAATTAAGTGTTGAAAAACGCATGAAGCAGGTAAGAGAATCCCTGCAATATCAATCAATTATTTGGAGAAGAATATGGACAAGAATTATATATTGATAATCGGATGGGTTGCCGTGATGGCGATACTGTCTGTATTGACATCGGTGAAACAAGAGGAGACGGTGTGTGGGAAAAAAGAATATCGGTGGAGACCGGTGTGGGCGGTTGTGACATTCTTACCGTTGATTATATGGTGTGGATATAGAGGAAATATAGGCGATACGTGGGCATACAAAAAAAGCTTTTCCGAAATGCCGGTAAGTTTAGGCGGTATGGCGTCTTATATGGCAACAGTAAAGAAGGATAAAGGCTTCTATTTTGTGTCAGCGGTCATCAAATGTATTGTAGGAAATCACGTTAATATATATTTTATAGTATTAGCTGCGATTCAGGCGGGGGTGTTGATATATGTATATCGTAAATATTCCAGCAGATATCTGGTAAGCTTTTTCTTATTTATTGCTTCGACAGATTATATCTCTTGGTTGTTCAATGGTATCCGACAATTTCTGGCTGTTACGATTACGTTCATAGGAATTAAATTTATACTGGATAAGAAGTACGCAAAAGCAATTATTTTAATTCTGATTGCCTCATTGATGCATCAGAGCGCTTTACTGGTTATTCCATTTATCTTCATTGCACAGGGAAAGGCATGGAATAAAAAGACATTACTTTTTATGGTTGCGGTTATTGCAATTGTGGCTGGTATTGGGCAGTTTACAAATGTGTTGGATTCTATGTTAGCCGAGACGCAATATAAAAATGTTGTGTCTGACTGGCAGAGTTGGAATGATAATGGAACGAATGCATTGCGTGTATTAGTGTATGCAGTGCCATCGGTACTGTCTTTAATAGGATTAAGATTTATACGGAATGAAGATGATAAAGTTATTAATCTGTGTACGAATATGTCAATCGTATCTGTTGGATTCTATATAGTATCTATGTTCACAAGTGGAATATTTATTGGTCGTCTTCCAATTTATTTCTCGTTATATAGTTATATCTTATTGCCATGGGAGATTGATCATATGTTTACCAAACGATCAGCAAGATTGATTTATGTTGTAATGGTAGTGGGGTATCTGGGATTCTATTTGTATAGTGTTAATAATCTTTTGGGATAGAGGGAGAATAATGATTCGAGTATTACATGTTGTTACATATATGGGGCGCGGAGGTCTTGAGACGATGCTTATGAATTATTATCGTCATATAGATCGAAGTAAAGTACAGTTCGATTTCCTAGTGCATAGAGAATTTGAAGCGGATTATGACGAGGAAATAAAGTCTTTAGGCGGAAGAATCTATCACGTATCAAGGCTTGTGCCGTGGAGTAGAAGATACAAAGCAGAATTGAGACGCTTTTTTAGAACTCATCCGGAATATAAGATTGTACATGTACATCAGGACTGTCTGAGTTCTGTAGCGTTGCAATGTGCGAAAGAATGCGGAATTCCGGTTCGAATTGCGCATAGTCATAACAGTAATCAAGACAAAAATATTAAATATTTGTTCAAAAGATATTATATGAGAAAGATCCCTGAAACAGCAACGGAATTATTTGCCTGTGGTAAAGCAGCGGGAGACTGGATGTTTGGAGGAAAAACTTATCGGCTTCTTCCGAATGCAATTGCAGCGGAAAAGTATATTTATGAAGAAGAAAAGGCAAAAAAAATAAAAAAAGAGCTAGATCTTGAAAAAAATCTAGTTATTGGACACATTGGAAGATTTAATCCGCAGAAGAATCATAAATTTCTGATAGACATTTTTGAAAAGTGTTTTGAAAAGAATCAAAAAGTAAGATTAATGTTGATAGGAGATGGAGAAGGGCGGAAAGAAATCGAAAATAAAGTAAAAGAACGGGGATTACAAGATAATGTCATTTTTATGGGCGTTAGAAGAGATGTCCCGGAATTATTACAGGCAATGGATGTGTTCGTATTCCCCTCCTTATACGAAGGACTTCCAGTTACAATGATTGAGGAGCAGGCGGCAGGAGTGCCTGCGGTTATTTCGGATCGAGTGTCGGAAGAATGTATTATTACAAAAGATCTGGTGAAAGTGGAAGGGTTGGAAGAAACTCCAGAACAATGGGCAGGCGAAATCTTAAAACAGGTAAAGATTAGCAAGCGTGACAGAAGTGAAGAAATCAAAAAAGCAAAATATGATGTAGAGACAAACGCAAAATGGCTGGAAGAATATTATCTTAGGAAGGCAGAGGTGAACTGATATGGCATTATTAACAGTATTTACACCTGCATACAACAGGGCAAGCACTTTACCACGTACATATCAGAGCCTTTGTGAGCAGGAATGCAAAGATTTTATATGGTTAATCGTAGATGACGGATCAAGTGATAATACAAGGGAACTGGTAGAAGGCTGGAAGAACCAGGATAACGGATTTGAGATACAGTATATTTATAAAAAAAACGGAGGAATGCACACTGCTCATAATGTAGCGTATGAGAATATACATACAGAATTAAATGTATGTATCGATTCTGATGATAGAATGGCAGAAGGGGCTGTGAAAAAAATAAAAACTGCCTGGCTGAAAGTAAGAAATAAAAATTATGCCGGTTTGATAGGACTGGATGCAGACATGAATACCGGAAGAATCATAGGAAAAGACTTCTCGTATGGATTAAAAGAGACCACACTTGGAGGTTATTATGCATCTGGTGGAGAGGGAGATAAAAAATTAGTTTATCGTACAGATGTTATCAACAGTGTTCCACCGTATCCAGTGTTTGAAGGCGAAAAGTATGTTGGATTGGTGTATAAATATACGTTAATTGATCAAAAATATAAGCTTTTTGTGCTGAATGATGTATTATGTGATGTTGAGTATCAAATGGATGGATCGAGCAATACGATGTTCCGGCAGTACTTGAAAAATCCTAAAGGATTTGCTTTTTTGAGAAAGGTGGCAATGACTTATCCTACAAGTAAGAAGAGATTGATTAGAGATTGTATACATTATTGCTCTAGTAGTTTGATTGCAGGAAATAAAAATTATATTGTTGAATCACCAAGAAAAGTACTTACTGTTTTATGTACACCATTGGGATGGATATTAACGACCGTAATTAAGAAAAAGTGTAAATTAATTTGAAAATTGGTCAATTAAAAAGGAGAAACTAATGATTCCAAAGAAAATACATTATTGTTGGTTTGGAAAGAATGAATTACCGACAAAAGCAAAAAAGTGCATCGCAAGCTGGAAAAAATATTGCCCAGATTATGAAATTGTTGAATGGAATGAAGACAATTATGATGTATATCAAAATGCTTATACGACGTATACATATGACAACAAAAAGTTCGCATTTTTAAGTGATTATGCACGTCTGCAAATTATTCTTCGAGAAGGAGGAATATATTTTGATGTTGATGTGGAGGTTGTAAGGCCATTGGATGAATTGCTTAGGTATCCGGCATTTTTTGGATTTGAGACAGAAGAATATGTAAATACAGGAGTAGGATTTGGGGCAGAGAGAGGAAATAAGATTGTTGAAGGGATGCTAAAAGAATATAATCCACTTCTTGACGGAAAACATGGAACAAGAGGATGTCCAATATTGAGAAGCATTGGAAAAAAAAGGTCTAATACGAAATGGACAGAAGCAGCAAATAGAAGGAGCACAAATATTCCCAATAGAATATTTTAATCCATATGATGATCCGACGGGAAGACTTAATAAAACGACAAAGACCTATTCAATTCACTGGTTTGCTAAAAGCTGGATGGGGAAAAAAGAAATATTAAGAAGTCAGGTACTAAAACCGATTCATCGGATGTTTGGAAAAGATGTTTTTAGAAGAAGGTAGATGAATGAAACCATATTTTAGAGTAACATGGAATGTACTAAAATATAACTTAATAAAGTTTTTTAAATGTAAAAATTTAAAGATTAGAGGAATTGTATTATTGGGGTATAATACAAAATTGCAGGTTCATAAAACAAGCCAGATATGTATTGGAAAAAATGTAGTTAGTGATGGACGATGCGTTATTATAGCAGATAAGAATGCGAAAGTTGAAATTGGTGATAAGGTTTATTTTAACGAGAATGTAATGATTAGTGCAAAAAAGAACATAACCATAGGAAATGGATGTCAATTTGGCCCGAATGTTAAAATTTTCGATAATAATCATCAGTTTAATAAAGAAAAAGGTGTACTATTTGAGCATACTATGGGTGATGTAATAATAGGAAATAATTGCTGGATAGCGGCAAATGTTATTATTTTAAAAGGAGCTGTAATAGGAGATAATTGTGTGATTAGCGCGGGGTGTGTAGTAAAAGAATATATTCCACCAGCGTCTATTGTTACACAGGAAAGGGCTATTAAAATAGTGCCGATCGAAGACAGAGAATTATGAAGAAAAAGATATTATTTATTATGCCATCGATGTTTATTGGTGGTGCGGAGCGCAGTTTACTGGGATTACTTGGGAGTATAGATTATAGTAATTATGAGGTTTCGCTTTTTTTATATAGACATGAAGGAGAATTTCTTGAGCTAATTCCAAAAGAGGTGCAGGTACTTTCGGTTATGCCAGAATATGGAACCTTTGATGTGCCGATAAAAGAGTTATTATTAAGTAAAAAATGGAAGTATGGAGTGGCAAGGCTGTGGGCAAAGTTTTCTATGAAAATACATTGTATAAAGGAGCAAGAAAATACTGGAGTTTGGATGGCAATGCAGTACATATCTAAGTCACTTTTACCTTTGTTGCCTAAGATACCAGGAAAATATGATATTGGAATTTCATTTCTTGGTGTGCCAGATGTTTTGATAGAAAGGGTTGATGCAAAAGTTAAAGTTGCGTGGAATCATACGGATTATACTGTTTTGAATCCAAATAAAAAAAGAGATAGAGAATTGTATTCAAAAATAGATTATATAGCAAGTGTATCAACACCGTGTACAGAAAAATTTGTTCAAATATATCCTGAATTTAAAGATAAGGCGATAACAATTGAAAACTTGCTTGATACAAACTTGCTTGAAAATCAAGCAAATGAGGTGAGGGAAGATTTGTTTCCGAATAAAAAAGGGAAGGTGTTACTTTCTGTGGGGCGCTATTCGGATGCTAAAAATTTTGATAATGTTCCCGATATTTGTAAAAGTATTTTAGAAACGGGAATAAAGGTAACATGGTATATCATAGGGTACGGTGGAGAGGAAGGCTTGATACAGAAGAGAATAAAAGAAGCGAGTATGGAACAAAATGTAATATTACTTGGGAAAAAGAGCAATCCGTATCCATATATAAAAGGGTGTGATTTATATATTCAGCCATCGAGATATGAAGGAAAGGCAGTAACTGTTCGTGAGGCACAAATATTACACAAGCCTGTTGTTATTACAAATTTCGCGACATCAGCTAGTCAATTGCAAGATGGGTATGATGGAATAATAGTACCAATGAAAAATGAAGAATGCGCTATGAAGATTGTAGAACTTCTAAAGGATGAAAAACGTATGAATCAGTTAATCGATAATACGTATAAAAATGATTATTCAAATAGACAGGAATTAGAAAAATTATATGCGTTAATAAAATGAGGGAGTTATGAAAAAAATAAGTGTAATTGTTCCAGTTTATAAAGTAGAGGCAGTTTTAAAGAAATGTTTAGACTCAATAATAACACAGACATATGAAAATCTGGAAATTATTCTGGTCGATGACGGATCTCCAGACAGTTCGGGAGAAATTTGTGATGAGTATTCCAAAAGGGATTCCAGAGTGAAAGCAATTCATAAAAAAAATGCAGGAGTAGCAGCGGCAAGAAATAGTGGACTTAAAGTAGCTACGGGAGAGTACTGTATTTTTGTAGATAGTGATGATTATATTGAGCCGATTATGTATCAATCAATGATTCAGATTGCAGAAGAATATGATTGTGATGTAGTGATGTGTGATTGTGTAAAAGAACATAAAGATGAACAACAAATATATACACATGACATAAGGGCGGGGTATTATAATCGGACTCAGATAGAAAAAGAATACTTTCCACATTTACTTATGATGGAAAATATAGAGTATCCTCCTACAATTTCTAATTGGCTTTGCCTTTTCAAACGTGTACTTATTGAAGAAGAAAAAATTTATTATGAAGAAGGAATACGTTATTCAGAAGATTTATTATTTGGTGCAGAGATGTTATATCATGCAAACTCATTTTATTATATGAAAGGTAAATATTTTTATCATTATTGGATGAATCCTGATTCGGCGACGCATACATTTGTTAGCGATAAATGGAAAGATTATAAGAAGTTACATAAACGAATTAAAGAGATTTTTTCGGAATGTCAAATATATGACCTTTCACATCAAATTGATTTGGTCCTTCTTTTCTTTGTATATAATGCGGTAGGGGATATCATTTCTACATCTTTACTCAGTAAAAAAGAAAAGATAGATAAGTGTAAGAGAATTTTGTTGGAAAATGAAGTGCAAGAAATGTTCGAGAGAATACATATATTAAAGTTGCAAATTCCGATTAAATTAAAAATTTTAACAGGTAT
>ENA-OPSR01000617-OPSR01000617.1-human-gut-metagenome-genome-assembly--contig:-NODE-617-length-13676-cov-4.406798_pt1 | contig 13676 bp, 10 predicted proteins | sample MGYA00241459_ERZ501910 | MGnify/ENA primary metagenome ERZ501910 (study PRJEB25962, sample SAMEA2042504) | human gut metagenome | biome: human gut; feature: human-associated habitat; material: faeces...
GCAGAGCGCCGCCCAGTACGGTACCATGTACGCAGGTCTTGTGCTGGTGATGCTGCCCACCCTGATTTTGTACATCTGCGTGCAGCGGCAGCTGACGCAGGGCATGACCGTGGGCGGCCTGAAAGGTTAAGGTGACAGACGATGAAAGCATACTGGAAAAACCATCCCGCCCTGCGCATGGTACTGATGCTGGTGCTGTTCGTGCTGGCACTGGTGCTGGTGGTGTCCGGCTGGAAAATGACCGGGCAGCTGGCAGGGCTTGGCATCATGCTGGTGGGCGTAGCGCTGCTGCTGGCTGTGCTGGCCATCTACAATGCGACCTATCAGGATTGAGGATAAGAGAGAGGTAAAGGAGAATCCCTATGGATGAAACAAGAAAGTCCGGGCGCGTGACCATTCCCACAGACCTGGACGTTGTGCCCGAAACGCTGGAGATCTTAAAAAAGTGGGGTGCCGATGCCATCCGCGACTGCGACGGCACCGACTTCCCGCAGCAGCTCAAGGATGCGGACGCCAAGATCTACTCCACCTACTATACCACCCGCAAGGACAACGCATGGGCAAAGGCAAACCCGGATGAGGTACAGCAGTGCTACATCATGACCGGCTTTTACACCGCCCCCGGCGACACCGTGACCATCCCGCTGATGAAGGGCATCAGCCCGGAGCTGATGCAGGTGAACACCAACGACGACATCACCCGCTGGTGGGAGGTCATGGATCGAACCACCGGTCAGCCCGTGCCGCCGGAGCAGTGGAGCTACGCCGACGGCAGTGTGACCGTACAGGCCGTACCGTTCCATGAGTATACCGTCAGTTTTCTGGCTTACCTCATCTGGGACCCGGTGCATATGTACAACGCTACCACCAACGGCTGGACGAATTTTGAGCACCAGATCACTTTTGATGTGCGTCAGCCCAAGACCCACAAGTATTCCATGGAGCGCCTGCGCAAGTTCATTGCAGAGCACCCCTATGTTAACGTCATCCGCTACACCACCTTCTTCCACCAGTTCACCCTGATCTTCGACGAGCTGAAGCGGGAGAAGTTCGTGGACTGGTATGGCTACTCTGCTTCGGTCAGCCCCTACATCCTCAACCAGTTTGAGCAGGAAGTGGGCTACAAGTTCCGCCCGGAGTACATCATCGATCAGGGCTACTATAACAACCAGTACCGGGTGCCCAGCAAGGAATTCCGGGATTTTCAGGCCTTCCAGCGCCGCGAGGTGGCAAAGCTTGCCAAGGAGATGGTGGACATCACCCACGCGTGCGGGTGCGAAGCCATGATGTTCCTCGGCGATCACTGGATCGGCACCGAACCTTTCATGCCGGAGTTCAAGACCATCGGTCTGGATGCCGTGGTGGGCAGCGTGGGCAACGGTTCCACCCTGCGCCTGATCTCGGACATCGAGGGCGTGAAGTACACCGAGGGCCGCTTCCTGCCCTACTTCTTCCCGGACACCTTCCACGAGGGCGGCGACCCGGTGCGGGAAGCCAAGGAGAACTGGGTTACAGCCCGCCGCGCTATCCTGCGCAAGCCCATCGACCGCATCGGCTATGGCGGCTATCTGAAACTGGCCTTGCAGTTCCCGGAGTTCGTGGACTACGTGGAGAGCGTCTGCAACGAGTTCCGCGAACTGTACGAGAACATCAAGGGCACCACACCCTACTGTGTCAAGCGAGTGGCCGTGCTGAACTGTTGGGGTAAAATGCGGGCTTGGGGCTGTCACATGGTGCATCACGCCCTCTATTACAAGCAGAACTATAGCTATGCCGGTGTCATTGAGATGCTGTCCGGTGCGCCCTTTGATGTGAAGTTTATCAGCTTTGAGGATATCAAGAACGACCCGCATCTGCTGGATTCGTTGGATGTCATTATCAATGTCGGCGATGCCGACACCGCACACACCGGCGGCATCTGGTGGGAAGACCCGGAGATCTCCTCCGCTATCCGCAAGTTCGTCTGGAACGGCGGCGGCTTTATCGGCGTGGGCGAGCCCTCCGGTCACCCGTATCAGGGGCACATTTTCCAACTTGCCAGCGTGCTGGGCGTGGAGGAGGAAAACGGCTTCACCCTCAACTACGACAAGTACAACTGGGAGGAGCACCCCGACCACTTTATCTTGCAGGACGCCGACCAACCCGTGGACTTTGGCGAGGGCAAAAAGAACATCTACGCCCTTGAGGGCACCGAAGTGCTGGTGCAGCGAAACAAAGAAGTGCAGATGGCGGCACACGACTTCGGAAAGGGTCGTGCCGTGTACATCAGCGGTGTGCCTTACAGTTTTGCCAACAGCCGCACCCTTTACCGCGCTATCCTGTGGAGTGCCCACAGCGAGGAGGAACTGCATACATGGTTCAGCTCCAATTATAATGTAGAAGTTCACGCCTACGTCAAGAACGGCAAGTATTGTGTGGTGAACAACACGTACGAGCCGCAGGACACCACCGTTTACACTACAGACGGCAGCAGCTTTGCTCTGCATCTGGATGCCAACGAGATCAAGTGGTATGAGATCTAAGTTCTCCTTTTCATAAACGAACACAACGGGCAGCTCTGTTACCAGAGCCGCCCGTTGTGTTTGCTGTATCTGCCGATAACTCAACCTGTGTCAATCGAACGCTGCAATGGAGATGGCTGGAAACGCAGAAATTCAGTAATGCGAGCGTAATAGACCTGCAGAAAAAAGAAACTGCCCGTGCGAGTATGCGTAAGATGGTGAAACACTTACTGAAAAATTTAAGTATCCACCGGTGGCATATGATAAAATTTGTATACTTCAATACGTTAAAGAAAGTTTGGAGAACCATTCAAAGAAATGCTCTAAACAAAAGCGGAATACGATTATTTTGACATAGCAACGCTACTTATATAGAGCGAAGCACTACTTATAAATAGTGGTGTCAGGAATTGAGATTTTGTGATACCAAAAAAGACACCCTCGCTTTTGATAGGAATCTCATGCAGGGATCTCCATATCTCAACGCGAAGGTGTCTTAATAACGAGGGTCAGATGCCACGGAACGTAAAGGTGAACTCCACAGGCTTAGTCACATCAGGAATATACTCCGGGTGGACATTGGCACCCCAGCTGTCATCACCGCCGACGCCCATCTGCTCGCCGATGGCACGAATCACCGTGTAATGGACCGGGGGCAGCTCGTAGGGATGCTTGGCACTCTCCATTTCATGGGGAGTGTAGGGCAGCGCAGAGAAGAACATGGGCTTTGCGGCATCTGCGGTAAACAGCAGCCCGCGACCCTTGCGGTCCACTACCTTTGCCCAGCGCACAGCGGTCTTTGCACCGCACTCCTGCGGCACAAGGTACTGTGCCATGTTGTCTGCGACCTTGTTCTGGTAAATGCCCAGCTTTGCACCATGCTGACGATCCCAGTAGGTCTCCGCAGGGCCGTTTCCGTACCACTCCACCGTGTCGTAGTCAGCGTCGATCTTGAACAGTACGCCGAACTCCGGCATTGCTGCAAGTCCTTCCACCGGGTCATAGTGCAGGGTGGTCTGGATGCGGCCATCACCGAACACACGGTACTGCAGGCTGCACTCTGCTGCGGGGCTGGTCTGGAGGTTATAGAGATAGGTCACGACCACGCTGTCGGCTTCCACCTCGCAGGTGGGGTTCTGGAGGATGGTGCCGCCATGAACAGACGGGATCTCCTTGCCGATGCCCTTGGCGGTAGCGTACAGGCTTGCCAGCTTCCACTGACCGCGAACGCCGCCCATGTTGTTGCCGCAGTCGTTGTCGGTGGGAGCGCGCCAGAAGTTGGGACGGGGGATCTCCTGAATCATCTCCTTGCCGGCATAGCGGTAGGAAGTCAGACCGCCGTTCAGATCGGAGAACAAAACATCGAAATTCTCACCCCGGACACCGATGTTGTGTGTACCGTGCGTAACGGTAAACGGCGTGACCTTCTTGCTGGGAATGGAACGGACCACAGCGATCACACCCTGTCCAAAGGCGACTTCATGGCCCTTCTTTGCCCAGCTGGTGTCCTCCTTCAAACGGAAGCTGATGGTCACTGCATATTCACCGGGGAGCGCAGGAACCATAAACGGCAGCGGGAAGCTGGAACGCTCTTCGGGAGCAACATCAATATTGGTCAGTTCCTGCTGCTGATACAGCTTTCCATCGCGATGCAGCAGAGCAACGCAGTCGAAAGCATCCGTAGAGGTGAACAGGTTCTTGTTCCAGACTTCAAAGCCAGAGTTGTCGATGGAAACGGCGATGTTCTGATAGCAGAACTTGACCTCCTGCATCTTGGGAGAAGGAGCACGGTCACCACCGTAGGCAATGCCGTTTCCGCTGAAATTATAGTCGGTAGGACGCTCGCCGAAGTCGCCGCCGTAGGCTTGGAACCACTTGCCGTAGCGGTCTTTTTTCCAGATGGACTGGTCGATGTAATCCCAGATGAAGCCGCCCTGATAGCCGCAGTCCTTCTGGTCGGCAAGTTCCGTGTACTTGTGCAAAGCACCGTTGGAGTTGCCCATAGCATGAGAGTATTCGCACTCGATATAAGGCCGCTTATCGCCCTGTGCCAGATACTCTTTAATGTCCTTGACCGTGCTGTACATATGGCTCTCGATATCGGTGGTTTCGAGGAAGCGGGGATCATTGACCACACCTTCGTAATGCACCAGACGGGTGTCATCAAAGCGGCGGACCATCTCGGCCATCTGGAGCAGAGTCTCGCCGCCAAACGATTCGTTGCCCAGAGACCAGATCAGAACAGCAGGATGGTTTTTGTCACGCTGGTAAGTGGAATTCATGCGGTCAAACAAGACAGCTTTCCACTCCGGCTTATCATTGGGCAAAACGCCCTCGATGCCGCGAATGCCAGCCTGATGAATGTCCCATGTGCCATGGGATTCCAGATTGTTCTCTGCGATCAGATACAGACCATACTCGTCGCACAGGTCGTACAGTGCATCCTGATTCTGGTAATGGCTGGTGCGGATGGCATTGATGTTGTTCTGCTTCATGGTGATGATATCCCGAAGCAGTTCCTCATGGGTGTGTACGCCCACAGCACGACCCGTAATGGAGCTGAACTCATGACGGTTGGCACCCTTGAACACGATGCGCTTGCCGTTGAGCAGCATCCGATTGTTCTTCAACTCGAACTTGCGGAAACCGACTTTCTGCCCAGTCACCTCTACCAGATGGCCTGCGTCGTCCAGCAGCTCAATTTCCAGTTCATACAGAGCCGGGTCCTCTGCACTCCACAGGTGGGGGTTCTCCACCGCATGGCTGAACAGAGCAGAGCCGCCGTTCAGCGGGATTTTTTCGGAGAACACTTCCAGTTCACTGCGGCGCAGGGTCAGACGGGCTGCGCCCTTACCCTCCACCTGCAATGCAACTTCCAGCGTGGAATGAGTAAAATCATCCCCGGCAAACAGCGTTTTGACGGATACATCTTCCAGATGCACGGTGGGGATGGCGTACAGCCACACGCTGCGGAAGATGCCGGAGAAGCGGAAGAAGTCCTGATCTTCGCACCAGCTGGAGGAAGTCCACTTGAACACCTGCACAGCAAGTTTGTTCACGCCCGGCTGGAGATAGGGAGTCAGATCGAATGCGTGTGCGGAGAAGCTGTCCTCGGTGTAACCCACATAAGACCCGTTCAGCCAAAGAGCCATGCCGCTTTCCACACCCTCGAACTCGATGTGGACGGGCTTGCCCTGCATGGATTCCGGCAGCTCGAAGTATTTTACATAGCTTGCCACCGGATTGAACCGCTGCGGGATCTCGCCCGGCTGTACTTCTTCACGGCCATCCCACGGATACTGAACATTCGCGTACTGGGGAATGTCGTAGCCCTCCATCTGGATGTGTGCCGGAACATGAATGTCATCCCAGCCGCTGCAATCGTAATCTGTCTTTTCAAAGCCGGGGATGGCACTGGTGTAGTTCTTTGCGTAGGCGAATTTCCAGATACCGTCCAGCTTCATCGCCAAAGAAGAGGAGCCTGTCCGATATTCTTCGCGGGAAGCGTAAGTACGGAAACTTGCATGAGCATTCAGCACGTTTTCCTTGAAAAAGGTGGGGTCTTTTACTTTTGCAAAATCAAATGCAGCCATAGTATTTCCTCATTTACCTTTTATAATTTTATAATATTTCTCCAGCCTCCCCGGAGGAATCGCTGGATTCCTCCGGGGAACAGCAGATGAAGGAGAAATGATAATGGCTTGTTATCAGACTGCTGCACGCAGTTTTTCATTTGCTTCTTCGACCTTCATACGAGAGAGAATGAAGGTGATGATGGCATCCAGAGCAAACGGAATCACCAGATACATGATCTTCAGCATATTGATGCAGGAATCCGGCTGAACGGTCAGAGCGCTGTCAAAATGGCTTGCTGCCAGCAGCCAGCCGGTGATGGCAGTACCCAGACCGCCGCCCAGCTTCACACCGAGAGAAGTGCAGGAGTACATCGTGCCATCCACGCGCTTATGCTTCGTCAGCCAAGTATATTCAGAGCAAGCAGCAATCGCAGCGTTCATATCGCCCTGCCAAGGACCCTGACCAAGAGCTGCGATTGCAGTAAAGAGCAGCATCAAGGTCACATTGCCGCTGCCCATGTAACCAGCTACAGCAACCAGTGCACGAGAAATCGTTGCCAGAGTATAGCTCATTACATTCAGCTTATACATTCCATTCCACTTTGCAACCAAGGTCGGGGTGAACACCAGTGCGATGATCAGAGGAATGTTGATTGCCCAAGAGAATACACCGAACAGATTCTGGTTGCCAAGGATGTAGGTTGCATAGTAGGTGCCCATGCTGATCATGGCACCGTAGATCTGCTGCAAAATGTAGGTGACGCAAATCATCATATAATATTTGTTACCAGCAAGCAGCTTTGCAGCCTGAACCAGATTGTACTTTTCGTCCTGCTCGATTTCCTTTTTGTCGGTGGTATCCACCAATTCGCCTTCCGGCAGTTCCTTCACGGAGAAAACGGAGAGGGTGTTGACAAGCAGACCGATGATGGCGTAGATGATTGCAACAGTGCGCCAACCGGCAGCACCACCGCCCAATGCCGTAACAGCACCCAGCGTGATGGACTGGATGAGCAGGCTGGTGGCAAAGGCGAACATGAAACGCCAAGAACCCATCTCGACCTGTTCGGCACTGTTCTTCGTGACGAGAGCAGTCAGTGCAGAGTAAGCAATGTTGTTGGCAGTGTAGAATACAGCGTTCAGCAGAGTATATGCGATCAGGAACCATGCGTACTGTGCAAACTGTCCCAGATTGGTCGGGATGGCGAAAATTGCCACCAGCGTAATGGCACAGCCAATGTAGCCGTACAGCATCCAAGGACGGGCTTTGCCCATCTTAGAATGCGTTTTGTCAATCAAAGAGCCAAAGAAGATATCCGTCACACCGTCCAGCAGTTTGGAAACTGCAATCAGAGTGCCGACAATACCGGGGTTCAGGCCAACGGTGTTGGTCAGATAGATCATGACGAAGGAGGACAGGAATGCATACACCACGTTGCCTGCAATATCGCCTGAACCATAGCCGACTTTATTATACCACTTTAGATAACGTTTCTCAGTCATTGTGCTTTCTCCCATCTTGCTTGTTTTGTGTGGGCGTGACCAATCTGCTGCGCACTTCAGACTGGAATTCTCATTACGCAAGTTGCCCAAATCTCTTGCGTTTCGTCTGAAAATATTATAGAATCTAATGGAACGAAAAGATATAGACAAGATGGAACAAAATATGCACAAAATCAAAGAGTTTGTAATTTTTTGATAGAACATTTCTCAAATCACTGTAAAATCTCTGAAGATGAGGAGGACGCAGGGATGTATTTCAACTCAGGATATTTGAACAACTCCCGTTTGGATTTCAAAGACTACTCAAAGCCGCTGGTCGTAGGCAGCTGCGGCACTTATCGCTTGAAAAAACGCCCTAAGCTACCTACTTTTTGGGCAAAGGGTCGCAGAGACTATCAAATCCTCTATGTGGCATCTGGTAAAGCACACTTCTGGTTCGATGGTGTTGAGGAAGTGGTGACTTCTGGACACATGGTGCTTTATCAGCCGAAAGAAATCCAGAAGTATGTCTACTATGTAGAAGATCATCCAGAGGTGTTCTGGATTCACTTTACAGGATATGATGTCAAAAACATCCTGAACTATCACGGAATACCATTGGACAAGCACGTTTTTTACAGCGGCACACTGCCGGATTACAAAATGCTGTTCCGAAAGATCATCCGGGAACTGCAACAATGTGAATATGGCTATGAAGACTATATTGCTTCTCTCTTCAACATCATTCTGCTTTTAGTAAGCAGGCAACAGCAGGAAAGCGAGAAAACAACTACAAGCATCCCCGAAGAAATCGAAGCCGCCGTTGCCTACTTTAACGAGAATTATAATACAAAGGTCAGTGTGGACGATTACGCAGAATCGCTGCATATCAGTACGAACTGGTTTATCCGTAATTTTAAGCAGTACATGAAAATAAGCCCTGCACAATACATCCTGTCCCTTCGGATGGTAAATGCACAAAGCTTATTGGAGAACACCGAATACAATATTGGAGAAATTGCAGAGATCGTAGGGTATGATAACCCACTCTATTTTAGCCGGGTATTCAAGAAAGAGTATGGTGTCAGTCCGGCACAGTACCGAAAGAATCTGGAAGAATCTACTGAAAAATGAGAAGAATTCCTTATAAATAAGGAGAGTAGAACCATGCCGATAAAAAATGCGATCCACAGCCAACAAGTCTATGACCCAACGAATGCGATGCTTTTAGCTTGCATTTTCCTGTTCGTCAAGAATGCGCCAGCCGTCCATCAGGTTTGAATTTTCCATAATAAAGGTGTGGGCGGTATCCTGTCCCCACGAGTTGTCGTATTTCAGCATCAGATAATCGCTCAACTCGGTTCGATTTTTGAACTTCAACAAGCGATACGGCTCCTGAAAAGCGACCTTTTCAACGAAATATACTGCATCCGATGTGGGAAGCATAACGCCGACATGACCGATCATAAGAGAATTGTCCGTTTCAGAGAATTGGTCGTGCAGGACTACGGAGACAAGACGAATTTTATCATCTTCCGCGAAAGAGAGGCCGCGTTTCTTCCATTCCTGCTGAATCGTTTTCAAATGGGTAGGAATATCGGTCGTATTGGTGGTTTTAACTGGGGCGAACAGCGCATCAAATTTTTGCCGTTCATCGCCGCAAAGGGATTCTGGGTCAGAATCCAGTGTTTCATAGTCCATAAACAGGGTGTCCTCAGCTGAGTCAAGGTCTGCCTTGCCCGTGACAGTGATAAAATCACCGAACAGCCCACAAGCGGTAATCCGACAGTTCCAGCCGGGGAAGGTATCGTATTTTTCTGTCCATGCGTCCTGCATGGAGTAAGGATCGTATTTCAGATCCGAAGGCTTGGCATTTTCAAACCCTGTGGTGAGCCATGCCGGGTCCACAGCATTGTTGAACTTTTGCACATGATCAAAGAAGGTCTGTATTCGTAGGTCGGATACGCCGGCATCCTGCAAAAGCTTGGAAAGAAGAGCTTGTGTATCCGAATCTGCCAAATTGGAGTATTCAATTTGCTGAAGGACGGGCTGAGAAGTTTTTTGAGTGCAGCCTCCTGCCAGAAGCGCACTGCAAAAAAGTGCAGCGGAGCAGACAAGAAAAGTTCGACGTTTCAAAAATGGTCACCTCGTTGTGTTTTTCGGAAAGTTTCTTTGAGTGCCGGAGTCTCAACCATAAGCGAAGAGCGCAACGCCGTTGGTCTCGTAACGAATGGTATCACAGATAAACAAAGAAAATCAATGACTTCTGTCGTATTTGACCATATATATTGTTGCAGTATCCATATCCCATACGGCTAACGCCCATTTGGGGAAAGACAATGCGGCAGTTTTCTGAACGATTTTCTTCATGTCGGACACAACAGGAGTATACCCAAGTTGAAATAAGAATTTTCCGTTTTTTCCGAATGGAAGGTTCAAATCGCTTTCCAGATAGACGGAGGATACCAACTTGCGAAGCGCGGAACGGCAATCCCATAGATTTCCCCATGCTGCAGTGGGAGTTTGAAGAAAAGCCTCGTCCACATTATAATAGGCCGTAATCGTGATGTGCGTGATGCTTTCCTCTGTATAAGATTTGTAGAGCCAGGAAGATCCATATGGCATCTTTTCCAGACCGATTTCACAGAGATCATGCTGCTCCTCAGAGATGGGTTTCTTCTTTTTCATACATTCTTTCGCTTGTATAATGCCAGGCAGATGTTCTTCGGCGGGGCTTCTTCCAAGAAAAATCACTCGTGAAGATTGAAACGGGAGTTTTACGGTACGCAGTGCCAGCAAGCAGGCTTTTTCTTTGCCGGGATTTATGCTATACTTATTAAATAAATCAAATCAATGGGCAGGAGGAACCAGCGTGGAGGATTACCGCACCATCCGGGGCACGGCCACCGGCGAATATGAGGAAAAGAAGAGCCGCTTTATTGCGCAGCTCTCCTTTGCGGACAGCGAGGAAAAGGCGGTGGCTTTTTTGGAGCAGGTGCGGGCAGCCAACCGCACGGCCCGGCACAATGTGTACGCCTACCGCCTGCGGGAGGGCAACCGGGAGCGCTACTCCGATGACGGTGAACCGGCCAAGACGGCGGGAACCCCGGCACTGGAAGTGCTGCAGCACAGCGGATTGACTGACCTCATCGTGGTCATCACCCGGTACTTTGGTGGCGTGCTGCTGGGCACCGGCGGTCTGGTGCGGGCCTATACCACCGCCACCGCCCGCGCGCTGGAAGCCGCCGAGGTGGTCACGGTGCGCAGTGTGGTGGAGCTGGAAGTGACGGTGGATTACTCGCTCTACGAGCGGGCAGTGCTGCTCATCCAGGCGGCGGGGGCAAAGCTTGCAGACCCTCAGTTCACCGACCGTGTCACCCTGCGCTGGCAGATGCCCGAGGGTACGGAGCCGCCCTTGCTGGAGCAGCTCCGGGAGTTGACCCGGGGTGGCGCACAGGTAAGTGTGTCACAGCCGTTCTACGCTCCGTTCTGACCGGAAAACTGCCTGCCTGCCTTTATGACACTGACTTCCCTGCGGGGAAGGCTGGCGAGCGGCAGCAAGATCGAGAAATTTTATTCGTTCCAAGACAAAAACTTTCCCCCTTCGACAGGGCGGGTGTGCTATACTTGCCGCAGACGCGGCATGGGGATCGGCTGCGCCGTGCGAGAGGAGGGGGAGAAAAAGAAAGTGAGGGTTCCTGATGGATGTACGACAGCGCACCGAAGAGATCGAGCGGCTGACCTTGGCCCCCTGGGCAACATTCAGCGATGCCAGCCGGGGCAGGGTGAGGCCCGAAGAGCAGGACCCTATCCGTCCGGTGTTCCAGCGGGACCGTGACCGGATCATCCACTGCAAGGCGTTCCGGCGGCTCAAGCAGAAAACGCAGGTGTTTCTCTCACCGGAGGGCGACCTCTACCGCACCCGGCTCACCCACACGCTGGAGGTGGCGCAGATCGCCCGCACCATTGCCCGCGCCCTGCGTCTCAACGAGGATCTGACCGAAGCCATCAGCCTGGCCCATGACCTGGGGCACACGCCCTTTGGCCATGCGGGAGAGAGCGCACTGGACAAGCTCTGTCCGGAAGGGTTCCGGCATTATATGCAGAGCCTGCGGGTGGTGGACAAGCTGGAAAAGGACGGCAGGGGCCTGAACCTGACCTGGGAGGTGCGCAACGGCATCGTGACCCATACCAAGGGTACCTGGGCGGCTACCCCGGAGGGACGCATCGTTCGCATGGCGGATCAGATCGCCTTTGTGAACCACGATATCGAAGATGCCGTGCGTGCCGGTGTGCTGGACCCGGCCACCCTGCCCGGAGAATGCACCGCCGTGCTGGGCGAGACGAAGTCGCAGCGCATCACCACCATGATCAACAGCATCCTGCGCAGCAGCGAGGGGGATGTGCAGGTGGGCGCGGAGGAAAACGAAGCCTTCCTGGCGCTCAAGGATTTCATGTACCGCACCGTCTATGTGGATCGCAGCGCCAAAAAGGAAGAACAGAAGGTGGAAAAGGTGCTCACCGAGCTGTACGAGTATTACCTGACCCACATCGAACAGATGTCCAACTTCTACCTGCAGCTGGCCTATCAGGAAGGACGCGACCGCGCAGTGACGGACTATATCAGCGGCATGAGCGATGAATTTGCCATCCGTACCTTTGAAGATGTCTTTGTGCCCCGCAAGTGGCATGTGTTATAAAAGGAGCATCGGAATACCAAAATGATCCCACACGAATATATTGAGGAACTGACCCGCCGCACCGATATCGTGGATGTGGTGGGCAACTATGTCCAGCTCAAGCGGAAGGGGCGGCTGTATGGCGGCCTGTGCCCCTTCCACAGCGAAAAGACCCCCTCGTTTTACGTCTACCCGGACACCCAGAGCTTTTACTGCTTTGGCTGCGGTGTGGGCGGCGATGTCATCCACTTCGTCCGCCGCATCAACAGCATCGACTACACCGAGGCGGTCAAGATGCTGGCGGCCCGCGCGGGAATGCCGGAACCGCAGGAGGACGATAAGACGGGCCGTCTGCGCAGCCGCATCCTTTCCATGAACAAGGAAGCCGCACGGTACTTCCACGCCTGCCTGAATTCCACGGTCGAGGAAGCCCGGCAGGCCCGGGCCTACTGGAGGCGGCGCGGTCTGGACGACAAGACCATCGTCCGGTTCGGGCTGGGCTATGCACCGGATGACGGGCAGGGGCTGTACCAGTATCTGCGCGATAAGGGGTACAACCAGCAGGAGCTGGATGCCAGCGGCCTGTTCAAGCGCAGCCAGTCGGGCCGGATCTACTGCCTGTTCTGGAAGCGGGTGATGACCCCCATCTTTGACCTGCGGGGCAACATCATTGCCTTTGGCGGGCGTGTGCTGGATGATTCCAAACCCAAGTACGTCAACAGCCCCGAGACACTGGTCTATCACAAGTCAGATACCGTGTTCGCTCTGCAGATCGCCAAGAAGAGCGCTTCCCGGCGGTTCGTTCTCTGCGAGGGTTACATGGACGTTATTTCCATGCATCAGGCGGGCATCGACACGGCGGTCTGCGCCTGCGGCACGGCCCTGACTCCGGATCAGGTAAAGCTCATCAGCCAGTACGCGGAGGAAGTCATCCTGAGCTACGACTCGGATGAGGCCGGTCAGAAGGCCACCCTGCGCTCACTGGAACTGTTCCGCAACAGCCCGGTCAAGGTGGGTGTGCTGCAGATCCCGGGTGCAAAAGATCCGGATGAGTACATCAAAAAGTATGGCTCCGAGCGGTTCAAGGCACTGCTGGACGGTGTGGGCAACGCGCTGGACTTCCGGCTGGGGCGGCTCAAGAACAAATACGACCTCAAGCAGGATGCCCAGCGGCTGGAATATGTCAAGGAAGCCGTGAATATGCTGGCGGAGCGCTCCAACCCCACCGAGCAGGAGGTCTACGCCGGGCGGCTGGCCGAGGAGACGAACATCTCCAAGAACGCCATTATGACCCAGCTTGCCGATGCGGTAAAGCGCTCCAACAGCAAACGCCGGTGGGCGCAGAATCAGGCACGGCTGCAGTCCGGTGAGATGCACCAGATCAGCGTGCCGTACAGTGCGGGCGGCAGTCAGGCGCTGGGCATTGCCAGCGCACAGCA
>ENA-OPSR01000618-OPSR01000618.1-human-gut-metagenome-genome-assembly--contig:-NODE-618-length-13646-cov-6.126260_pt1:0-7500 | contig 13646 bp, 9 predicted proteins | sample MGYA00241459_ERZ501910 | MGnify/ENA primary metagenome ERZ501910 (study PRJEB25962, sample SAMEA2042504) | human gut metagenome | biome: human gut; feature: human-associated habitat; material...
CGACCATCCTCGAGGAACGGCATGTCCTCCATGCGCACGACCTTGGAGACGATACCCTTATTACCGTGACGACCGGCGAGCTTGTCACCGACCTGGATCTTACGCTTCTTGGCAATATATACCTTGGCGGTCTGGAGCACACCTGAGGGCAGCTCGTCGCCAATGGTGATAGCAAACTTGCGACGCTTCATCTCTGCGTCGAGTTGCTTGTACTTACGGATATAGTTCATGATGAGGCGCTGGATGAGCGAGTTGGTGTGCTCATCATCCGTCCATCCGCTACTCTGGATGCCCTCATAGTCGAGGTTCTTCAGCGCAGCCATCGTAAACTTGTTGCCCTTGGTGATGATCTCGGCATTGGAGTAGTCCTTTACGCCCTGGCTAACCATGTCTTCAGTCAGCTCCAGCAACTTCTCCACGAGAATATCCTTCAGGTCCTCGTTCTTGGCCTCATACTCCTCGTCGATCTTCAGCAGCGTCTGGCGATCCAGGCGCTTGCTCTCCGTCGTCTTAGTTGCACGAGAGAAGAGTTTCTTGTCGATGACGACACCACTGAGCGACGGATTGGCCTTCAATGAAGTATCCTTGACGTCACCGGCCTTGTCGCCAAAGATGGCGCGGAGCAACTTCTCCTCCGGCGACGGGTCGCTCTCACCCTTCGGGGAGATCTTACCGATCATGATGTCACCTGGCTCCACACGAGCACCGACGCGGATCACTCCGTTCTCATCGAGGTCCTTGGTAGCCTCCTCGCTGACATTGGGGATATCGTTGGTAAACTCCTCCACACCGCGCTTCGTGTCGCGGACTTCCAGAGAATACTCATCGACATGGACAGAGGTGAGCACGTCGTCGCGCACCATACGCTCTGAGATAACGACGGCATCCTCGTAGTTGTAACCCTTCCAAGGCATGTAGGCAACCAGGAGGTTACGACCCAATGCGAGCTCACCATTCTCAGTGGCGTAGCCCTCGGTGAGGATGTCTCCCTTCTTCACGCGCTGTCCCTTGTTGCAGATAGGACGAAGGTCGATGACCATGTTCTGGTTCGTGCGGCGGAACTTCGGAATGCGGTACTCCTTCAGTGCCGGTTCGAAGCTGACGAACTCATCATCCTCGGAGCGGTCGTAGAGGATACGAATGGTCGTGGCATCGACATACTCGATGACACCCTCGCCCTCAGCGGTGATCATCGTGCGAGAATCTTCGCAGACCTGCTTCTCCAGACCAGTACCGACAATCGGCGCATCGTTGTGCAGCAATGGCACGGCCTGGCGCATCATGTTACATCCCATCAGTGCACGGTGACCGTCATCATGCTCCAAGAAGGGGATAAGACCTGCCGAGACAGAAGCGATCTGCTGCGGAGCAACGTCCATGAGTGACACCTGATCAGGCGTGACGACAGGATAGTCGGCATCCTGACGACACTTCACGTAGTCGCGGATGAAACTGCCATCCTCCTTGAGCGGGGCATTGCCCTGACCGATGATTTTCTCCTCCTCCTCCTCAGCGGTGAGATAGACCACGTGGTCGTTGTCCATATCAACCTTGCTATCGACAACGCTGCGATACGGCGTGACGATGAAGCCCAGGTCATTGATCTTGGCATAGAGACAGAGCGAGGAAATCAGACCGATGTTCGGGCCTTCAGGAGACTCGATTGGGCAAAGGCGACCATAGTGGGTATAGTGAACGTCACGGACCTCGAAACCTGCACGCTCACGGGAGAGACCGCCAGGACCCAGTGCGGAGAGACGGCGCTTGTGCGTCACTTCGGCAAGGGGGTTGGTCTGGTCCATAAACTGGCTCAGCGGATTCGTACCGAAGAACGAGTTGATGACAGAAGATATGGTCTTGGCGTTGATGAGGTCCGTCGGCTGGAACACCTCGTTGTCGCGAACGTTCATGCGCTCACGGATGGTACGGGCCATACGAGCCAAACCGATAGAGAACTGGTTGGCAAGTTGCTCTCCCACCGTACGGACACGGCGGTTGGAAAGGTGGTCGATATCATCCACGGTCGCATTGGAGTTGATCAACTTGATGAGATACTTGATGATCTCAATAATATCCTCCTTCGTCAGGACGCGGACATCTGAATCGGTGGTCAGGCCAAGCTTCTTGTTGATACGATAGCGGCCTACCTCGCCCAAGTCATAACGCTTGTCAGAGAAGAAAAGGTTCTGGAATACCTCACGCGCACTGGCATCGTCGGCAGCATCGGCATTGCGAAGCTGACGATAGATGTAGTTGACGGCCTCGATCTCAGAGTGGCTCGGGTCCTTCTGCAAGGTGTTGAAGATGATGGAATACTTATTGGCCATCTCCTCGTCCTTATGAAGCAGGATGGAAGAAACACCACTCTCGAGAATGGCGTCGATATTGTCGGCGGTAAGCTCGGTCTCACGTTCGACAACGATCTCGTTGCGCTCGATGGAAACAACCTCACCCGTATCCTCGTCGGCGAAATCCTCATTCCACGTCTTCATGACATTACCAGCCAACTTGCGGCCAATGGCATCCTTCAAATTCTTCTTAGTGACCTTCACGTCCTCGCAGAGGTCGAAGATCTGGAGAATGTCCTTATCAGTCTCATAACCGATAGCACGAAGCATCGTCGTGACGGGCAACTTCTTCTTACGGTCGATGTAAGCAAACATCACGTTGTTGATATCCGTAGAGAACTCGATCCAAGAACCCTTGAAAGGAATGATACGTGCGCTATAAAGCATCGTACCATTGGCATGCTGGCCCTGGCCGAAGAACACACCCGGGGAACGATGGAGCTGGGAGACGACCACACGCTCGGCACCATTGATGACAAACGTACCGTTGGCCGTCATATAGGGAATCGTACCCAGGAATACATCCTGGATAAAAGTGCCAAAGTCCTCGTGATCGGGATCCGTACAATAAAGTTTCATTTTGGCCTTCAAGGGCACACTATAGGTAAGTCCCCTCTCCAGGCACTCAGCGATGGTATAACGCGGTGGGTCTATGAAATAATCGAGAAACTCAAGGACGAAGTTGTTGCGCGTGTCCGTGATAGGGAAGTTTTCCGCGAACACCTTATAAAGTCCATCATTCTTACGCTCCTCGGGCGGTGTGTCCAGTTGCAAGAAGTCTGAGAAGGACTTCAGCTGCACGTCAAGGAAATCGGGGTAAGGATAGGGATTCTTGACTGAGGCAAAGTTGACACGATTATTGATGATCTTTGTTGCCATATAATGTTTGAAATCTTATTGAATACGTCACAAGGACAATGATTGAGCAGACGCCCAAAAATATAGAAAGACATAAAATGGTTAGGACTCACCGACTGGGCAAATCCTAACCATTATAGCTTTTTCCAGAAAATCTGGAAATGAATTAGCAAATATTACTTGAGCTCAACCTTAGCGCCCTCAGCCTCGATAGCCTTCTTCAGGTTCTCAGCCTCGTCCTTTGACAAGCCCTCCTTCAGGGTAGAAGGAGCACCGTCAACGAGATCCTTAGCCTCCTTCAGGCCAAGACCACAAGCCTCCTTAACGGCCTTGACGACCTTCAGCTTGTTAGCGCCGACCTCGGCGAGAACTACGTTGAACTCAGACTTCTCCTCCTCAGCGGCGGGACCAGCAACAGCAACAGCTGCAGCAGCCGGCTCAATTCCGTACTCGTCCTTCAGGACAGTTGCCAACTCGTTTACTTCTTTCACAGTGAGGTTTACCAACTCCTCTGCAATAGCTTTGATATCTGCCATTTTATTTTAATTTTTATTTTTTCTTAATTTATGAAAATGTTTTGACTTTAAATCGGTCTTTTCTTGTTATTAAAACCGTGATTACTCAGGACGCTCGCCTAAAGTCTTCAGCACACCATGGATGGTGTTTGCACCTGATTGGAGAGCAGAGACAACGTTCTTTGCCGGAGACTGCAGCAGAGCCACAACATCGGCGATAAGCTCGTTCTTGCTCTTGAGAGCTGCCAGCTCATCGAGTTTGTCAGCACCTACGAAGATGCTCTCCTCGGCGTAAGCAGCCTTCAATGCAGGGATACCCTGCTTCGTGTAGTCCTTCAGCAGCTTGGCTGGCGTGTTGGCAACTTCCGAGAAAAGGACAGCCGTATTGCCAGTAAGTGCAGAATAGAGACCTTCGTAATCAACCTCTGATGCCTCGAAAGCCTTGTGGAGAAGCGTGTTCTTCACAACGACCATTTTGATCTCGCTCTTGAAGCACTTGCGACGAAGATTGCTCGTGTCCTCAGCATTCAGACCCGTCACATCGACGAGGTAGAAATGAGGATACTGCTTCAGCTTCTCGCCAAGCTCGGTGATGATAGTATCTTTTACTTCTTTCTTCATTGTTTCTTGCTTTTAGCGTTACTCTGCCTGCTTCGTGTCGATTCTGACACCCGGGCTCATGGTGGAAGACATAAAGATACTCTTGATGTAAGTGCCCTTAGCAGCAGCCGGCTTCAGCTTGACAACCGTTGAGAGGAACTCACGAGCGTTGCCAGCGATCTGATCTGCAGACATGCTTGCCTTACCGATGGAAGTATGAATGATACCAGCCTTATCGACCTTGAAATCAATCTTACCCTGCTTGACCTCCTTGACGGCGGTAGCAACATCCATGGTAACAGTACCACTCTTGGGGTTAGGCATCAAACCACGGGGACCGAGGACGCGGCCCAAAGGACCAACCTTACCCATGCAGGAAGGCATCGTGATGATCACATCGACATCCGTCCATCCACCCTTGATTTTCTCAATATACTCATCGAGACCTACATAATCAGCACCAGCCTCCTTTGCAGCTGCCTCCTGATCGGGGGTGCAAAGACAAAGCACGCGCGTCACCTTTCCAGTACCATAGGGAAGCGAAACTACACCGCGTACCATCTGGTTGGCCTTGCGAGGATCTACGCCGAGACGTACATCAATGTCGAGGGAAGCATCAAACTTGACCTTGGTCATATCCTTGATCAGCTGAGCTGCCTCATCCAAAGTGTATGCCTTCCCTGCTTCAATCTTGTCGGCCACTGATTTTTGATACTTTGTCAGTTTACTCATCTTAATTGAAGTTTATTATTTATTCTCCAGGGAAGTCCCCTTTTACAGTGATACCCATACTGCGAGCAGTACCAGCAATCAGACGCATAGCTGACTCGATGGTAAAGCAATTCAGGTCGGGCATCTTATCCTCAGCAATGGCGCGAACCTGTTCCCAGGTCACGCTCGCAACCTTCTTGCGGTTAGGCTCGCCGCTACCCTTCTTGCCTTTGGCGGCTTCGAGCAACTGCACAGCTGCGGGAGGCGTCTTGATGACAAAGCTGAAAGACTTATCCGTGTAGTAAGTGATTACGACAGGAAGCACCTTGCCAGCCTTGTTCTGGGTGCGGGCATTGAACTCCTTGCAAAATCCCATGATATTGATACCCTTGGAACCCAGAGCAGGACCAACGGGGGGAGAAGGATTCGCTGCACCACCTTTAATCTGTAATTTGATTAATCCAGCAACTTCTTTAGCCATTTCTTCTTGTGAATATTAAATGATTCAATATGGAAAGAGAGAACAACATCCGTAACAATGCTTATTCTTCTTTCGCCACTTGCATAAAACTAAGTTCCAAAGGATTCTGACGTCCGAATATCATGACCATTACCTTCAGTTTACGCTTCTCAGCATTCACCTCTTCGATGATGCCGTGGAAACCACTGAACGGTCCATCAGTCACCTTCACACTCTCACCCACCTCATACGGCATCTCTGTAGCCTCTTGGACCTCAGACTCCTCGACAGTGCCAAGAAGTCTATTGAGTTCTGCCTTGCGAACGGGAGAAGGGTGCTCAGTTCCACCAAGGAAACCAAGAACATTAGGCATAAACCTCAAAGCTGCAGCTACTTCGCGAGTAAGATTGGCTTCTACGAGGACATAACCAGGGAGACTCATTCTCTCGGTCACATACCGCTTACCATCTCTCACGGTAGCATGCTTCTCCATAGGTATCAATACCTGTGACACATGTTCTGCCAGCTTTGCGTTATGTCCCAATTCAGCATCGATGTATTCTTTCACCTTTGCCTCCTTGCCACTGATAGCGCGAAGCACATACCATTTCATTTCTGTTCCAGCCATCTCTTTGATGAAACTTTATCCAGGATAGACGAACTTCATAACAGTCTCGGACACAAAATCCATGGCCCACACAACTAATGCAATGACAAGGGAAGCAGATAAAACTATCATTGCACTGTGCGTAAGCTGGGCACGACTTGGCCAAGTAGTCTTATGCGCAAGTTCATCGTAACAAGCCTTGCAGGAATTTACTATTGTTTGAAATACCTTAGACATAGTTTTATTCGTTAGCACGGGTTGGAGGGCTCGAACCCCCGACACCTGGTTTTGGAGACCAGTGCTCTACCAACTGAGCTAAACCCGTAGAAATTCCCCACCCCGAAGAGCGGGGAATTATTATCTGTTGAAGATTTACTTCACATCGTCAAGGATTGAAGTGATCTGACCTGAGCCGACCGTGCGACCACCCTCGCGGATAGCGAAACGGAGACCCTCGTTCAGAGCGACCTTGTAGATGAGCTCAACCTCGATCTCAACGTTGTCACCAGGCATCACCATGTCAACGCCCTCGGGGAGCTTGATCTCACCCGTGCAGTCCATCGTGCGGAGATAGAACTGAGGACGATACTTGTTGCCGAACGGAGTGTGACGGCCACCCTCTTCCTTCTTCAAAACGTAGATGGAAGCCTTGAAGTGATCGTGCGGAGTGATAGCACCCGGGTGGACAACCACCATACCACGCTTCACCTCGTTCTTATCGATACCACGGAGGAGCAGACCGACGTTGTCACCAGCCTCACCCTCGGGCAGAGTCTTGCGGAACATCTCGACACCCGTGATGACAGACTTCTTGTCCTCACCAAGACCGAGCAGCTGAACCTCATCACCGATGTGGCACTTACCAGTCTCGATACGACCCGTAGCAACAGTACCACGACCCGTGATAGAGAACACATCCTCAACCGGCATCAAGAAGGGCTTATCGACCTCACGCATCGGCTCCTCGATCCACTCATCAACAGTATCCATCAGCTCGACAACCTTGTCAACCCACTTGTCAACACCATTGAGAGCACCGAGTGCAGAGCCACGAATAATAGGAGTATCCTCCTCATAACCGTACTGCTCGAGGATCTCACGAACCTCCATCTCAACGAGGTCAAGCATCTCCTCGTCATCAACGAGGTCACACTTGTTCAGGAAAACGACCAAGCGCGGCACGTTTACCTGGCGAGCCAACAGCACGTGCTCACGTGTCTGGGGCATAGGACCGTCGGTAGCGGCAACAACGAGGATAGCACCGTCCATCTGAGCAGCACCAGTAACCATGTTCTTCACATAGTCGGCGTGACCCGGGCAGTCTACGTGTGCGTAGTGACGCTTGTTGGTCTCATACTCGATATGTGCGGAGTTAATGGTGATACCACGCTCTTTCTCCTC
>ENA-OPSR01000618-OPSR01000618.1-human-gut-metagenome-genome-assembly--contig:-NODE-618-length-13646-cov-6.126260_pt1:12500-13646 | contig 13646 bp, 9 predicted proteins | sample MGYA00241459_ERZ501910 | MGnify/ENA primary metagenome ERZ501910 (study PRJEB25962, sample SAMEA2042504) | human gut metagenome | biome: human gut; feature: human-associated habitat...
GCCCTTAGCCTTGCCGGACATGGCAACTCGTAGGCTCATTATGCAAAAGGCACGCCGTCACTGCAAAAGCAGCTCCGACCGCTTGTAGGCGCATGGTTTCAGGGACTGTTTCACTCCCCTGCTAGGGGTGCTTTTCACCTTTCCCTCACGGTACTCGTTCACTATCGGTCTCACGGGAGTATTTAGCCTTACCGGATGGTCCCGGCGGATTCACGCAGGATTCCTCGTGTCCCGCGCTACTCAGGATACCACTATGCCCAATCACGCTTCGCATACCGGGCTCTCACCGTCTGCGGCGGTCCTTTCCAGGGACCTTCTGCTCGCGATCATGATACAAGGTCGTGGTCCTACTACCCCGGCGCTGCCTTGCGACAGCGACGGTTTGGGCTGTTCCCCGTTCGCTCGCCACTACTAGGGGAATCACTGTTGTTTTCTCTTCCTGGGGGTACTAAGATGTTTCAGTTCCCCCCGTTAGCCTCCCTGCGTGGCAGGGATACCGCCGAAGCGGTGGGTTGTCCCATTCGGAAATCCGCGGGTCAAGGGCTATTTGCGCCTAACCGCGGCTTATCGCAGCTTATCACGTCCTTCATCGCCTCCGTGAGCCAAGGCATCCGCCATGCGCCCTTTCTTACTTTCTTCTCCTCGCCACGCAGAACTTAAGGAAGCCTGCGGGAAGGCAGCTCATACTTTCAGCTTGTGTCAGTCTTGCGGCGCCATCGCTGGGCCGCAAGGCCTTGAACTTTGTTGGTTCACTACAGTTTCGCTTGTCTCAATATGTCAAAGATCGTTTCCGCTATGATAGCGGATGGTGGAGAATATCGGATTCGAACCGATGACCCCCTGCTTGCAGGGCAGGTGCTCTAGCCAACTGAGCTAATCCCCCTCGGGAATAGCCGCAGCCTCCAAAATGCTCCTGAAAGAGTAGTAGTCCCAGGCAGACTTGAACTGCCGACCTCCACATTATCAGTGTGGCGCTCTAACCAACTGAGCTATAGGACTGTCGTCAGGATAAGGCCGCCGCCGGGCTCCTCTCTCGTATGGGAAAGACAGACAGCAAGAAGAGGCAAAGAAGGAAAGCCACAGATGACTTCTCTACTCTATCCTCGGCCACAACCTCGACCCTGTCCCGATGCGGGAAGGGAAAGA
>ENA-OPSR01000643-OPSR01000643.1-human-gut-metagenome-genome-assembly--contig:-NODE-643-length-13252-cov-1.909146_pt1 | contig 13252 bp, 14 predicted proteins | sample MGYA00241459_ERZ501910 | MGnify/ENA primary metagenome ERZ501910 (study PRJEB25962, sample SAMEA2042504) | human gut metagenome | biome: human gut; feature: human-associated habitat; material: faeces...
GGAATTGCTCCTACAAGTGCTTCATCATTAGCTAAATATAATTCACCACCATTTTGTAACATTTTAGTCATTAATTCTGATGTAAGAATAGTATATTTAACAGGTGGAGTATTACCATATTCAGAAGGTGAACCAGTATTACAATGTACAATTATATAAGGTAAATATGTAGCATTTGCTGCATCATAAAAACCTATAAATAAATAAGATGCTTCATCACCAATAGTAACAAATCTATAACCAAGTACATTAGCATAATCAGGGTCGCTAAAATTTAAAGTATTGTCCCCCTGTTAACTCACTATTTGGAATCTTACTTATCAAATTTTCAAAATCAGCTTGTGTAGGAATTTTTCCAGTTTGAAACAAGGCTTTAATTTGTGCAATAGTCATAATAATAATAGTTAAAGTTTGACATATATCAGTTAAACTCTAACTATTATTACTAATAACAGTCAGAGTTTAATATAGTAGTTTTTTACTAAATTTACCAGCGTTTTCTAAATCATTTGCGACAACACTGTCAATAGCAGTCCATTTAGTTTGAGAATTACCAGTACAACGATAAACATATAAATCATTGGAACCACCCATATCAACATCCATTGCGAAAGCATAACCAACATACCATATACCATTTTGCAATACAGGATAAATACGATATGTTATATGGTTTGATTGAATGGTTCGAGGTGACGGATTATTATTAGTAGGTTGTGTGATATTAAACCACGTCCAACCAGAACCGTTAATATTATTAATTAAATCTATTTCATCAGCAGTATTAATATCGCCAACTTCAGATTCAAAATGCGCTCTATCTGTTTTATCTAATAAATGATAAGTTATATTAAAATTGGCACCGCTAACAGCATTATCTTGAAAACAAATAACTGCTACAAGATAATTACCTCCAATTTCATCATCCCAAGCACCAATTAAAAAATAACTACGATAATTATTATAAATATATCTAAGAGATTTAACATATAGTCTATCGGTACTATCTCCATTTCCGAAACCTATTGTTGTATCACCAGTCCCCCCCCAATGGCATACTCAACATACCATCAATAAGGCTGGCAAAATCAGTTTGAGTTGGTATAGCACCAGTGATAAATTTTGCTTTCAAAGCAGATTTAGATAAAGCCATAACTTTTAATTAATTAAGATTAGTAACAATACGTTTAATTTTAGCAAACAAACTTTCAGATTTAGTTTCTACTGCAACTTCAACAGGTTCTTCTGATAAAGTTTGAACATCATTAGAACGAGTATTTGGTGTACGACCAACTTGGAAAATATAGTGGTCAACACCATCACCTTGGATTTGCATATAACCAATACCATCAGGCCCAGCTGATTGAGTAATAGTAACAGATTTAGAAGTAGCTCCAGAATATGAAGCAGTTACCGTAGCAGTTCGAGATGCAACATTATTCTTTGAAGCTGTAACAGTAGTTCCACTTAATGTAAATCCAGTACCACTAATTGCTAACGTTGGAGTTGCAGATTCAGTAGTAGCTGTTCCAGTAGAACCTGATGTATAAACAGGAGTTTTAGTTCTCATACAACTTGCTGTAATAGTAGAAGTTCCACCTGATGCAGCAATAGTTGTAGGATTTGCCGAAACAGCAATATTCCAACTACTGTAATTATAAGAATCAATTTTGTTAGCCGCTTGATAAATATATATTGTTCCACTTGCAGATTTACCATTAGCCGACCAAGTAACAGCTTGACTTTTAATAGTAGTTTGAGCTGAAACAGTTGTACCCTTCGAAGAAGCAGTAGCAGTAATAGAAGCTACATTCGGAACAACATTAGCAGTTCCACTTGAAGCAGCTTCAGTAGTAACATCTTTTGTAGCACCAGATGTATATTCCTAAGTAGTAATTGTAGCAGATTTATTCCAACTTTGAGTACCATTTCCAGCTGTAGCAGTAGCAGAACCACCACTTGCAGGAATAATACCATTTGTTACTGTACCAGCTATTACATCACCATATGTATAAATACCACCAGAAGTAGATTTAACAGTTTTACTGTTTGTTATACTCTTAGAAGCCGTAGCTGATTTAGAACTATCTCCGTCATTTACAGCTTTTATAGTAATAGTATCAGTAGTTTCATTAGTTCCCATACTACTATGAGTAATCGTATTTCCAGATAAACTGAATCTACTATTACCGTTAGCAGTCATAAAAATTGATAAACTACCACCAACACTTCGTGTTTGATTCGGGCCAGTAGCACCCGAACTATACAAAGCATTATAAGTTTCAGTATTAGTAACAGAAGCACTTACAGTCGCAGAACCACCAGCTGCTGTCAAACCACTACCGATACTTATAGTAGGAGTTCCATAAGCAGTAATTCGAAGATTGTAATTACTATTAGTTACTTTATTTTCAGCTTGATAAATATCAGCATTTGCATTACCAGACTTACCATTAATATTAACTGTTACACCTAAACACCGACTTTAGTTCGAGATTTAACAGTAGTTCCAAGAGATGGAATATTATCAACACCACCAGTCCAGCTAATATAAGCTTCGCCTTCAGTTATAACACCCGCACCAGTAGTTACACCATTCCAACCATATGTCTGGGAATATGTAACATTTCCGGTTTTAACACTACCACCGCTTGCAGGAACATCATTACAAGTTAATGTAACAACTGGATTAGCATAAGTATAATAACCAGCAGCTTGATTATAAGTAATATCCTTAATAGCAGTTTTACCATTAAGTAATATATTAATTCTAACTACAAAACCATTACGAGGATTTAATGATTGATTGGAAGTTACATATAATATATTATTTGATAATGTAAATCCAGTAACTGGGTTTTGAACAAAGTAAGTTGTATTAGCACCTGTTGTAATATTAGTGGTAGCACCGCTTGTATAAGTAGCCTTCTGAGAATAACTTAAACCATCAGAAACCTTAATATTAATGTGCATACTGGCAGTTAAACTAATGGGGGTTTCTTTAGTTATAATTATATCACCATACGAAACAGTATTAGCTTCTTGTTTAATAACAATATTTGCAGAAACAGTTTGACCATCGAACGTATTAGAGAACTTGCCAGTTACAGTAATACTCCGTTTAGTTCCTACAATAGTAGTTCGATTGCTTGCAGTAACTGTAACACCAGATATAGAAAATCCAGTAGCACTTCCTGATAGAACTGGAGTAACATTATCTGTACTAACTAAATTACCATTACGATACGTTTTAAGTACAGCTGTAATATTTGCAGTTCCACCTTTTGCGGCAATTTCAGTATTATCACTACTTAATATTAAATCATATGTATAAACAGATGCTTCTTGTTCAACAGTAAGAATAACTTGTTTACTGGAATCTTTTTTACACTTTCCAATAAACTGCATACTTCTCTTAGAAGTACCTTTTTGAACAGGTGATGAAATTTTAACAGTCTGATTTCCTTGAAAAGAGGGAGATTCAATACTAATTGAATCTCCACTTCCGTCATTCCATTTATTAGTGATAACACTCATAAATGATTAATTAATTTATTCAGCAGCTTCGAATGTCCATTCATCATTCGACAGAACCTTCAGAGTCTGCTCACCACCACCCTTCGGAATAGTAACAGTTGCGGTAGTTGCACCCTGCGAATTAAGATACAGATAGCTGTCACCAAGAGCCTGAGTAATAGTAATAGTTTTAAGAACAGTCGAACCTTCACCCTTGATTTCAAGAGTTGCAGAACGAGCTTTAATAGTTTCGTTCTTCGGTACAACAATAGTAGCATCATAAGTATATTCTCCAGTAGCACCGGGGTCACCAGTAATAGCAGTACCAGAAGTAGCTGTTGTACTACCATTAACTTTAAATGATGTTACATTTGCAATACCGAAGTTAGTTTTCCATGTAAACGTAAGAAGTTTCGAGTTAGACTTACCAGTTACATGAATTGTTTCACCACCTTTAGCAACATTAATAGTTAAACCATCGGGAGTGATAAATTCATCAGCAGCCTTTTCAAGAACTGTGACTGTAACTTTATTAGACTTTCCAACAATCTTACCGGGAACTTCAGTACTTCTATCTGTACGACCGGTATAAGGATTCACAGAATTAATCTTAATCTGTGCATTTCCAGTACCAGTTTTAGGAACCCATGATAAATAACTCGGAATAGTTGCCATTTGTTTTTTTTTTGATTGATTAACTATAATAACAAACTAATTACCAAATTCCCATTCAGCTGTATCATTTGCGAAAACAGTTATGGTTTCATGATAATTATTATCTTTATTTAGAATAACAAGAGTTTTATCAACAGCTAATTCTACAACAGGTTCATCTATTGGCCAAACTTTTTTACCATTAAGCCACATATCAAGAACCTGCCGACGATTACCATTAAGCATTACGACAGCTTCCGTAGCTCGTTCAAGAAGATTAAGTTGTGCCATAGTTGTAGATTAATATTAACCTTGCGGTGTTTCAAGAGCAGTTACACGACCTTTTAAAGAAGTATAATTACTCTCTAATGTACTTATTTTACCACTTAAAGTAGTAATAGTTTCATGTATTAACAGTACTTTCAAGAGTTTCTACTTTTGTTTGTAATTGTTGAACAGTTGAAGATTCAGCCTTAGTGGCTAAACCTTCAACTACAAAAGTAATTAACTTCTGAAAAGCACCAGTTTTCGGAGGCCAGTTTAAGGCACAAAATACTTTACGAATTACTGATTCTTTCATATCATTAAACCGTTAATTAGATTCGACATTACCAACCCTAAATATAGGATGTTCAATACCATTACCTTCTATTTGCATATAGTCAATACCATCATTTTCAAATACTGGTTCAGGTACTAATTCAATAGTTGTAACACTATGATTTGCAAGATTATCATAACTTTGATTATATTCAGTGTAGCCATCACGTCTAACCAAAATTACAACCTTTGAATCATAAGTACCACTAATATGAGCTATACCTTGATAATCAGTAACGATAGTTTTAACAGAAGAACTAAACCAGCAACTAATACCTGTGGTAATAGGAGCTTTAGTAACAGAATCTACAAATTTAAGAGCTATATAATCTTGACCTTCTTTCGGATGTAAATCAATATAATTGACAACAGCTTCAGAAGGTTTAGCTGCAATAAACAATGCAGGTTCAGTAGCTTCATAACGAGTATCGCCTAAAGTCTTATAATTACGTTCGAAACCAATCGGATTAGCTTCACTAACATAACCATTTTCTGATGAACTACAAGTACCTATCTTTTTATTAGTTTCATCATAAATAGTATTCGTAATCATACAGCCAGTTAAAGCATCACGAGTACGAACTTTAATAAGACCGTTATTATTACGAAGACATAATATCTCAACTGTTTTATTAGTATCGAATACTACTTCTTCACTACCTACATTATACCAATCAGAAGATAATGGTAAAGCATAATAAGTTATAACATCACCTTTATTCTTTGTGATTACTAAAGGTTCATCAGGTCTGGTTGTACCAACAGTAGTTCCAGTACTTGATATTTCTTTAATATCAGCAGCTAAATAAAGTTTATTATCATCATAAATCTCATAAGCCTTGATAGTTACAGAAATCTCTTCGGGTTCAGGCGGTAATTCTTCAAGTACAATAATAACACTATGTTCACCAGTAGAATTAATCGTACCAGTTCCAGTGTTAGTTATATAACCAGTTTTAGAAGCTCGGAAATCAACACTTGTTCCAACTGGAGCTGTAACAGCCTCAGATTTACCAGCAGTCGATTCATCATTATTGAGAGGTTTCCAATCACTTTCAGTACTGAGTTTATACTCAAACGTAACACCGTCTAAAGCAGTAGATTCAGTATTTACAGCAGTTGCATAGATAGTACCAGATTGAACTGGAACTTTATCCATTTCAACAGTAACTTCTGCGGTAGGAATTGCATAAGTTACCAGTTGTTCAACCTCTATATAACCCGACGAAACAAACCTCAAAATTCGGCTCGTATTGACATCTCCGGTGAGTTGTAGCGGCGTATCTTTTGTGACTTGACCTAATATACCACCCGTGTCCTTATCATAGACGTATGCGGCTATTTTGACCTTTGTTTCGCTATCGACTACCGTAAGATTTACAGCACCTTGTTCAACTGGTAGAGCTGTAAGAGTAATATCACGAATTATATTCTCATCTAACGTAATACGCTCTTCGTAAGTTTCATATCCACTTGCACCAACTTGAATTAAAATATCACGCGGGTCATAAGTTTCATATGTAAGAGTACCAGTACCTTGAGCAATAACTACATTAGAAGGTTTATCAGTAAATATAATTGAAGCATTATCAGGAGTTGCATTTACAGTTAATGTCTTTTTAGTCTTAGGTGTAAGAACAACATTGATTGTCGTATCTTCAACACCTACATCGGCATAAACATCTTTTGTAATGTAATTCTCTTTTTCTACAATATAATGTAAACGACTTTGAATTAAACATTCAAGACTTACACTGCCAATACCTGCTGATTCTTTACCTTCCGAATTAATCATTCGTATAGTAGAATCAACCGGAACAGCTTCAATCTTAATTGTTATATAATCTTCTTCATTTCGAGGAATACGAATCCAAAGTGTACCATCTTCAAACGTAGTAGGAATCTCACTTGTAACTTCAATTTGATTAATACTGTTGCTACGAACATGATTATTATGTTCTACAACAATACCATAAATCTCATTAATAGCATCTACAATACGTTTATTATCAGTAACAAGTTCTTCAGAAGTTTTATCTTGTTTATTAATAAGCAAACCTTGAAGTTCTTGAGCTTTTTGTTTTAATTTCTCAATATCACTTGCGGCAGTTGGTAAACCAACTTGTGCGGCAGTAACTCTATGAGGGTTATCATAATTACGAATATGAGCATTGAAATTATCTTTGTCATTCTCGTAATCTTCTTTATCAAGTTTCTTGTTTATAGCAGCCCAAACATCTTGAAACTTCTTATTAACTTCTGCAACATGATTGTTAATCCAAACATTCAACTGTTTGAACCAACCTTTAACCCTATTTTCAAGAGCATCAATGTACTCTTTTTGAGGTCGAGATACAGGTTTATCCATATCGGCAGTGTTATCAACATTGCCAAGACCAACTTGTTCTTTTGTTACCTCATGAGGATTAAACTTATTATTAATATGTTCAAATAAAAGTTTTGTAAGTTGTTCAACAGGATTTAAGTCCTCAGCTGTAAGCTCACGAACATATACTTGAACATCAAGAATCTCATTAACAGCATCATTAAAATCAAAATTGGTCTTTACATTCGTCCGATAAATCCACCAAGATTTACCTTCATGAACATAAATACCAGTAAGAGTGAATATCTGATTACTTATGATGCCTTGTACTGTAATTGTATGTATAGAACGAACAATCGGTACAAGTATATAAAGATATTGTTGAGTTGATTTAACCCACGGAACTTTATATTCATAATGTCCTACATCAATATTTCGAGATTCAAACTCTGTAATCTTTGCAGAACTAATATCAGATTTTTCAGTTAGCTTAAATAGAGCACTATTATCGTAAGCAGTTACATTAGTTAAGTCTATTTCAATCCTCTCCTTTGTCCTATATAAATATAGGTGGCCATTCTTTCGATAGTACATATATAATGTAGGAACTGTTTTAACACCAGCACCTTCACCATCTACTGTACCAATATATTCTCCGGTTTGGCCATTATAAACACTCGGATATACACCATCTTCAAGTACACCGAGCGCTACAACATTTCGAAGATTAATTACTGCCATACCAAGAACAATAACGAAATAAATACTCCAACTACAAAGTTAATAATAATAGGATGAATTTTAAGACCAATTATTGCTTTCTTTCTTGCAGCTTGAATACCACAAATAATGATTTGATAAGCTAATGTAATCCATAAACTCATAAACCAAGTAACAACAGTAGCCTTAAATAAAATACCTACGACAGTAGCAATGACGAAACCAATAATAATATCGTCTTTATGTTCTGAATAATAACCACTTAAAAAAGTAGTTATTTTATTCCATATTCTCTTTATCATAATACTAATCGTATTTATTGTTATATGACGATTAATAATAATAATGGTGCAACTTGTATGGCTCGGCCTGCGGCCTCGCTCCCCGGTGGGGCAGGAGGTTGCACGCCCACTTGTCACATAACATTAGCATCATTAAGAGAATAACTCCTAACACCACAATTAATAGCATTAGGAGTTATCCTTGTGGTTACATTTTTAACAAATCAATCTCTTACTTAATGAGTGCTAATACCCCTTCAAGTGCAGTAATTGCAGAAGTTTTAGTATTGTCAATAGCAATAAATTGAGTAACCTGTAAACCCTCTGTATGTAAATTAAAGGGATGTGTGAAATCAGCACGAGAAGTAATTACATAAGTGTCATACATAACACCCTCGGTAGCTGTAAAAATATCACCATAAACACGGTCATATTCCTTGAAATTAGGATTATAACCTACACCAGCAACATCTGCTTCTTTTTCAAGTTTAGCAACTTGGTCATAAGTACCAACCGGAGTTTGATTCTCAGTACCCTCTTCAAGCGTAGCACGAAGAATACCATCAAACGTCACATAATACTCAAAACCCGCGGCGCCAGTGAACGTAACACTTGCTTCGGTGAAATCATCAATCGTAATGCTATCAGCACCAAAACGAGCATTAATCTTAGTTAAAGTCTTTTCAACCTCAACTTTCAGACGAGCAATAATATCAGCACTTGCTTCGTCAATTCCGTTGATAGTTACGCTGGCATTGTAAACTTCCAGAGGATAACCACCAAAAGAATTAATAGGCTTGCACGAGATGATAACCTCAGCATCGAAACCTTGATAACCAATACCACGATTAGCTACGAGATTCGTAAACTTATACGTTTTACCAGCAGGAGCAAGATACTTTTCCTTATGTTGCTTCGACCACTTAGGATTAATCCAAACGCCGCGTTTAACCTTGCCATCACCAAGACCAAGAACAAACTGCAACATTTCGTCATCCTTGACATCCGAAGCAGCTGCAACTACTTTACCAGCCGAATTAAGAAGAACAGCTTGTCCGCGAGTCAACTTGCTAACATCATTATTAGCAAGTGTTGTCAGAAAATCATTTGCGACAATTACACTTTTCATTTTCTATTCTAAATTTGATTGTTGTTTAACAGCACTAAAACTGTCATCTTTAAGAACAAGAAGAATATCGCTAACTACACTATCTATGAAATCAGGTGTAACTTCCATATCTGACATTTGGTTAATATCAATATTAAAAAGACGTGGCTTCTTAATATATGTAATCTTAACCGCATCAACACAAAAATCATCATCGTAATAAACAAACAACCTATCATCAACAAGTTCACTTATTGGATTAAGATGTCTATTTTTATTACCATAGAAGTTATTTAGAGTAGCTCGAATATTTTCGGTAGCAATTAAATCATTTTCAGAAAACTTATTTCCTACATTTACGAACTCGTCATAAGTAGTATTATAAGTAATAACAGGAATGTCTGTATCATTAACTTTTAATGCAATTTCATCTTTTGCATTAGAAGTAATAATAATACAATCTTTATAATAACGACCAATCAGATTCTCCCAATAAACATTATATTCATTAGAAAGAGCTTGACGTAATCTATCACAAGTCAAACCTGCGATTTCATACAAATCAATCTTATCTGAATCACTATCATAAAGAGAAAGAATATCTGAAATATCAATCTCATTCCCATTAACAATAATTTGTCCATTAAATTCATCACCAGTTAAAGCGATTTTAGACAAATCAATTAGATGATAATACAAATTCTTAACTTCATCATCAGGATAAACCTCATGTAAATTCTCAACAAGTCGAGCTTTACCATAAGTTAATCGAGAAGTAGAAGAAATAAGTTTTAGATAATCACCCGGAAGAATAACGAAAGCTCTATTTGGATAATCCACATCTTGCTTATCACGTTTAAGTTTAAGCCACGGTGTTTCACGTTTTAATGATTGAATATCATCTACACGTTTTTTGCTATCCTCAAGACCTTCGCCTTTATAATTAGTTTTCCTATTTGATTTAGTTTGTATATATTTAACGGCAGCTCGATTCAGCATCATATCAATAAACTGAGGAGCAATACTCCGATGTCTATTAGATGTTATCTGCTGTATTCGTTGCTCTATTTCGATGTGTAACTCTTTTACCGTTTCATACATGACTAACCTTTCAAACTACGATACTTCGCGTTCCACTCGGCAACAATACCTTTGTTGTTATCATTCGAGAAATACGAGATAGCATCATTAATATTATTACCAATAACATTTTCCGGATTAGAAGCATCGACAATGATAGAACTATTCGGAAGTTGTCGAATAATATTCATCCAAAGATAAATAGTAATCTTAGCTTTCATCTCCAGATGTTTATCATCAACAATACTAATAAACTTCTGCGGGTCACTGTCAATAAGTTCAAGAAGAACAGATTGCTTATCATCGGCAGTCATTGCCATAAATTCCGAATAATCGCCTACGCTACCTGTCGATACAACAACATTGTCGATAAGTGCGCTATTCGGATTATTAATAAGTTCTGTATATTTCTTGAGAGCATCAGTGCGAAGTTTCGTCCGAGCAGCTTTGAGTGCTTTACGCTCACTATCCGAAGTAAGATAAAATTGAATATTGACGCTTTTATTAATGTCTTCAACTTTATTAGCAACTTTGCTACTTAAAAGGCAATATCTCCAACTAATATAATCGGGAATATTAACAAAAGTAACATACTTATAAAGTTCCGTTTCATCAAGTTCCTTAATCCGTTTCAGAACAATAGCTTCAAGTTCCGAACCAGTTTCATTCTTAATCTTATCAGCTTTTTTAAGTTTACCGATAAGTTCGTCGATATTACTTTTCAGAGCAGGATTACCTAAATCTAAAACGTAAGAAGTATCGAACTCTAAGCCATGAACAGGAATCTCAAGAAGGAAATCATTTAAGTATGTAGTGATTCGTTCTTGCCAAGAACTATCAATAGGAGATACACCAACAACAGTAGGAAGAAGAACTCGCATTTCCTCACTACGACTCAGCAGTTCATTAACAGGACGAATAGCAGAACCAAGACGAAGAAAGTCAGTTTTGAAAGCATCTTTATTCCGAAGTTCAAAAGAAGAAGGATTGTTCCTCCATTCAATACGAACTGAACGATTAACTTTAATCATATTTTTAACATTTTAAGTTATTCAATCTTTTATATGTTAATGAGTAGTAATAACCTTTCGATTATTACTACTCAAATTGGGTGTTTAGTTCAGAGCTAAATCAAGCCAGAACGAAGTAGTAGGATTATCAATATTGATACCCTGCGAACCAAGAACTTCATAAGAAGCAATATCCTTCGTATCCGACAGTTGAGTACCACTTGCAAGTCCCCACGAAGCAGGCAGTTCAGCCATACCTTTATAGACACCTACTTTATACTCACGACCCTCTTCACAAACAAACTTAATATTACGCTCACCATTCGAACCCATAGTATGGTCAAGGAATACAGCACTATAAGAAGTAATAGGCAGACCTTGATACATATTACCGGCTTCACGGTCACGACGAGCACGAATACCGTGGTCGAACATATCAACAATCTTGACAGTAAGAATCTTACCATTAAACATCTTATAACGGTTAAAATACTTACCATAAGACATCATTTCACCATCGCTCTTAATCTCGTTATCACCAAGAGTTACAAAGTAATTCTTAAGACGAGCATCATAGTAGATAGCATCATTGAAAATTCGTGCAAAACCTTTACCGCAATAAAGAACAAGTTCCTCAACGGTAGAATCAATACGATTGTCAAAGATACGAGTAATGATACGGTCGAAACGATTAAGTGTCAGAACAGAATACGTTTCATAATTACCAACAGCCTTAAGAATATCAAGAACACCAGCACCACGAGGAATTGCCTCATTAGTCTTTTCATCTTTTAAGTGGATAATACCATTCGAATCGCGGTTGTACTCCGAGAACCACAAGTCCTCTTCGAGCATCTCGCGTCGCATGATTTCCCACATCTTCATTTCGTAAGGCATCCACAGACTACGCTCACCACCAGATGCAGTATCAAAGGCAATATTAACAACCTTATTACCCATGTTACCAGCAATCTCTTTCGAGAAACGGTAATAACCATACTGGTTGGTTGCCTTGCTAAACGACTGGTTATTCGAGCGGTTTCCGTCAGACTTGCTACCCGGAATAGTCGAAGCACCTAATGCCCAAATAGCACCACTAATGAAGTCTTTTGCAACAGCATCAGCCGAGATAGGAGCACCCGACATATTGGTAAAACGATAAACGTATCCACCAGTCGAAGTAGCAATACCCTCATTCTGAATACGCCATTGCATACCAGAAGGAGCAATAGCCGTGTGCTGATAAATAAACCAATTATCCTCCATTTCAACCTCAACAGTTCCGTAAGGCTGAATAGCAGTTTTATCAGATACCAGCTTTTTCAGACGAGAAGTAACACGCTGACGAGGAGCAATTTCCCAAGTATATTGAGTATCACCACCATTCAGCTTAACTTTTGTTGTAACAGCCCCTTGACCCTCAGTAAGAGTAAGAAGAGGATACTTGTCACTATCCTTACCCCAAAGATAAGTAAGATTACGATTAAGTTTAACAGGGTCAATCAAATCAAAATTCAGAAGCATATTAGCATCTGTATATTGATTCGAGTCAAATTTTACAGTTCCAATTTCACGCATTGTAAATTAGATTTTTGGTTAAGTTATTATTATAAGGCAAGAACATTTGCTTTATTTAATAGGTAAAACAATTTTATCATCCTTTGCAGTCTTTTGAACTCTGGGATTACCATTGTTTTTACCAGTCTTACTTGCTAATGAACGAAGACGTTTAACTTCTTTTTTAGCAAGTTCAGCTTTAATCAGTTGGTCAACTCCACCGTCAAGATTCATAATAAATCGCATAGCCAATTCAGCAGGATTAGAAAGACGATTAATCTCATCAATCTGTGCTTGACTATAAACCATTCCATTAATCTCTTGAACAGGACGAGAGAAATAATCAAATAACTCTTGACGAGAAATAAGTTTCTCACCATCAGTTGTCTTAATTCTCAAA
>ENA-OPSR01000658-OPSR01000658.1-human-gut-metagenome-genome-assembly--contig:-NODE-658-length-12959-cov-2.445133_pt1 | contig 12959 bp, 9 predicted proteins | sample MGYA00241459_ERZ501910 | MGnify/ENA primary metagenome ERZ501910 (study PRJEB25962, sample SAMEA2042504) | human gut metagenome | biome: human gut; feature: human-associated habitat; material: faeces...
AATGAGTAATTTCCTAAATATCCTTTTGTATTAATTACTTCAACAATATTTGAATAGTTTGGATTCATACTATATGCAACAATATAATATCCATTTTCATCATTACTTTGAACATCTTTTAAGCCTAATTGGCTTAAAGTATTTGTATCTAAATAGTAATAATCAAATTTTCCTCCAACTTGTTGATAATCATCACTTATTTGTGTTTTTAATTGAATCTCTGTATTATTAGCTAATGCATCAAATTTTACCTTAATATCACTTTCTGCATTCTCTATTGGTATTCCTTTTAAATATTGTGATTTTTTACTTATTTTCTCACTATCACTTAAATTGCTTGTTTCAAAATGGTATTTTTCTAAATCTCCCTTTACTGCTGCTTGTATTAGCAACATATTTGTTTTTAAATCTTGTAATTTTGCTTCTTTCATTGCACTATTTCCATAATACATAGTAATTGTTGCTAACATCATTAATACAACAAGCATAACTACAAGTGATAACATTGTTATTCCTTTGTCATTTTTTTTCATATTTTTCTCCTCTTTTAAATAAAATGTTTTATAAATGTTTTTCTATGTAATGGACATGCCCCATATTCTTTTAGTGCTTTTATATGTGCTACAGTTCCATAACCTTTATGTGCTACAAAACCATATTGTGGATATACTTTATCCCATTCTCTCATAATTCTATCCCTTGTAACTTTTGCAATAATAGATGCCGCTGCTATAGAATAACATTTAGCATCACCTTTTATTATTGATTCATATTTTGTTCCTAATGTATCTATATTATTTAATGCATCTACTATTATTAAATCTGGTTTTTGAGTTAATTCTTGCAAAGATATAGTTAATCCTTTTTTTGTAGCATTTAATATATTTATTTCATCTATTTCATCTTGTCCTATTATTCCAACTCCATAACTAATTGCTTCTGATAAAATCAAATCATATAATTTTTCTCTTTTCTTCTCTGAAACTTTTTTAGAATCATTTACCCCTTCAATCATAGAGTTTTCAGGCATTATAACACTTGCAACAACTACAGGTCCTGCTAATGGTCCTCTTCCTGCCTCGTCAATTCCACATATATATTTATATCCCTTACTTCTTAATTCACATTCATATTGTTTTAAATTTATTAATCTTTGTTCTTCTTTTTCTTTCATTTTTGCACCTTTTTTATGAAATTTTATATTTCAATTCTACAATAATTCAACAAAAATATCAATATAAATACAAAATAATTTTACTTGCTTTTCACAGAACTTTCACAATAATTGTGTATCCTTATAATGAACAAAAAGGAGGTCTTCATTATGGAAGAAGAAAATAATAATAATTTTGAAGTGATTTCTAGCAAAACTTCAAATGCAAATTTCAAACAAAATAAGCAAAACAAACAAAATAGTTTTGGAAAAACAGTATTAATACCCTTTGCTAGTGGTATTGTTGGTTGTTCTCTTGTATTAGGAACATGTTTTGGAATTCCATCTATAAAAGAAAAATTAGTTGGAAAACAAGCATCAACAGTCCAAACATCTACACAAACTGCTTCTGGAACAACATCAAATTTGGTTTCATTATCAAATTTTTCAAATACAGCTGTATTTGCATCAAATAAAATTTTACCATCAATTGTTGGCATAGAAGTTTCTTATACTGTAACTTCAAATTCAATTGGATCATTTTTTGGATACAGTCAACCTCAAAATTCAACTGCAACAGCAACTGGTTCAGGAATAATTATTAGTGAGGATGGTTATATTGTAACAAACAATCACGTTGTTGATAGTACTTCATCAAATTCATATTATGAATTATCAAAAGCAACATCAATAAAAATAAAATTAAATAGTGATACATATGGAGATGATGCAACATATGATGCCACTGTTGTTGGTCAAGATTCACAAACTGACTTAGCTGTATTAAAAATAGAAAAAACAGGTTTAACTGCAGCAGAATTTGCAGATTCTGATCAAGCTGTTGTTGGTGAATTTGTTATGGCTGTTGGTAGTCCTCTTGGATTAGATACAACAGTTACACAAGGTATTGTTAGTGCTGTTAATAGAGAAGTTGAATCTGATGGAACAAAATATACTTGTATCCAGACAGATGCTGCAATAAACTCTGGAAACAGTGGAGGTGCTTTAATAAATAGTGATGGTAAAGTAATTGGAATAAATACTTTAAAATTATCAGGAACAGGTGTTGAAGGAATCGGTTTTGCCATTCCAGTTAACTCAGCTACAGATGTAATTAATCAATTAAAAGATCATCAAAAAGTATTAAGACCTTATATAGGTATTACAGGAATTAATCTTGATGAACAAACTGCAAAAAGATATAAACTAGAAGTTGGTGTATATATAAAAAGCATTGAAGATTTTTCACCTGCAGAAAAAGCTGGTTTAAAAGCTGGAGATGTAATAGTGAAAGCTGATGGAAAGTCTATCACTACAATGGATGAATTAAATGAAATCAAAAATTCACATCAAATTGGAGATACTATAACTTTAACTGTTAATAGAAATGGTAGTGATAAAGATATTACTGTAACACTTGAAGAAACACCTTAATTCTTAATATAAAATTAATAATTAATTATCAATTTTTCACTTTTAATTCACACAATGAACAAAATTAATTGATATATTATAAACATAGTCAGTAAACAAAACTGATTACAACAAACATCCCCTTTTATTTTCGAAAGACCTAAGTTTAAACTTAGGTCTCATTTTTATATAAAAATAAAAAAGATAGATATATAAAATATCCATCTTACATTATTATTATATCTTTCTCATTTGTGTTGCTTTTATTTCCATATGCAAATATTACATAAATAACATTATCTTCACCTATAAAATATTCTGATATATTATCAAGCTTATATATATCACTACTTGAATTTCTTGGATAAACTTGGTAACCTAATTGTGCAAGTTCATTTACTTTACTTTCAACACTTTTTATTTCTGATCTTATTTTATTTCCAGCATCTTGTCTTGAAATATTTTTTAAATTTAACAAATCTTCAAATGTAACTTTCTTTTGAGTAAGTAAATTATAATTATATGTTTGTATAATTTCTCTTTGAGTATTTTCTCCTTCTTTTAATGTTGATCTAACTACTAAAGATAATATATCATTTGTAACATATGCACAATATTCAACATTATATATAATATTTTGACTTTGTGTACTTAATATAGATTTTGCTTTTTGCTCAAATGTATCTTTTATATCTTGATTAAAACCTTCTATTACTGTATTTTTTATGTTTATATATGGAATATTTACATCTAAATTATAATCACTTACTTTATTACTTTTATTTGAATATCCTGTATATACAATTTGTTGTGACTCATCTATTCTATCTATTTTGTATCCAGAATTTTTCAAATAATTTACTTGGTTTTTAAATATATTATCAAAATCTTCTTTATATCTTTGCAATATACTTGTATCTATTTCTGGCTCTTTATCTGGTAAGTTTTTTACAATTTGAATTATACCTGTTGCAACTACAGCTACTATACATACTGCTATAATTATTATATACATCATTTTTAATTTTTTATTTTTTTCTCTTTCATCTTCTAATCTTATATTCATATTTTTCTTTTTGTTATTATCTAACAATTCTCCTTTCATTTGTAGTTTATATATAAATCTTATACTATTAATTTATCATTGTCAATAGTTAAATAATGATTTTTTTCATATTTAGCTTTTGTTGCTAATCCTCCTCTTATATGCCTTTCAGCTTTATTTTCATCAAGAATTTTTCTTACTTCTTTGGCTAATATTGGATTTATCTTTTCTAATCTTTCAGTAACATCTTTGTGTACAGTACTTTTACTTATTCCAAATTTTTTTGCTGTTCCTCTAACTGTATCTTTCGAATCTATTATATATTGTGCTAATTTTCTTGCACGTTCATCTATCATAACATTTTTCACCTGTACAACCCCCAATAAGAATACTTTTTGTTTAATTGTATTCTTATCTTAAGATTTTAGAACAGAAAAAGTACTTACAAATGTAAGTACTTTTTCATTAATTTTTAGTTTTTAATCTTAAATATCCTAATTCTTCCCATTCGTTATATGCTAAGTTTAATCTAAATACAACTTTTGGCTTTGCTCCTGCTCTATTCTTATCAACTACACAAGCATAATACCTTACATCTGGATTTTTTGACCTTTCTAAATCAAAACACTCTGTTGGGACTTCTTCATAAGAATATTCATATAATCCTAAATCATCATTATGTATTTGTTTTATTAAGCATAATGTATCTAAAACTTCTTTCACTGTTCTACATGCAGCCAAATCATTTACATCCAAATTTAATGGTGATCTATCACTTTCTGTTAATTGTAAAGATGATCCTATAAATATATTCAAATTTTGTGCTAAATTTGATAAAATTGTTGCTGTTTTCTTTAATTCTTCACTATTTCCTATGTTTTCTGTATCTGGTTTTAATGTATCATAAAACATATATTCAATCTTTTCTTTATAATAATAATTTAATATTATTTTTTCCAACTCATCATTTGTATGATCTGTTATATTAACAAAAAATATTTGATTATCTTTTTGAGTTTGAATCCAATTTGTAACTGCTATAACATCTCTAAATTGTGATGAACATTCTAATAACCTTTTTGTAAATTTTTCCAAACTTTCATTTTCATATCTTAATACATATCCATTCTCATCAGTTTCAACGTTTTTGTCTTGATCTGCCTTATATTTAAACTCCAATATCTCACCTTCTGTTATTCTTAACTTATATCCATGTAATTCTTGAATCTCTTTGTTATTTACTATAGTTGTTATTAAGCACAACTTCATTTTTTCTTCTGACATCTCATTTGATACTATCAATACTTTCTTTTTGTGTTTATATGCTATATATGTTGCAATATCTATTGTAAATCTACTTTTTCCTGAGTTTGATGGCATTGCATATGACATTGTTTCACCTTTTCTTATTCCTTTAAATACACTGCTTAATATTGGAAATGGAAGTGTTAATCCTGAATTTAAATTATTTTCGCCAGATAATAAGAAATCTGTTACATTTGTACTTAATATTGATCTTTTAAATTTTTCTGTTGTTGTTATTTGTACAATTGCATCTTTTACCTCTTGAATTGTCATTCTATCATATAATTCATAATCAACAATTTCTTCAATCTGCTTTTTGGTTTCTTTTATTGGATTTGTAGTATATCCTTTTCTAATTTCAAATAATTTTCTTAATTCAACATATACTTTTTCAAAATTTTGTCTACTTTCTCTTCCTTCTTCTAATAATTTCTTTTTACTTTGGAAAATTTTATAATTTTCTTTTGCATAGTTAAAATCATCTTTAGCAACTTGTGGTGCATATGCTTCTCCTTCTGTAAAAAGAATACTCTTATATATATTTAATAATAATGCACTTTCAAAATAACAATCTTTTTTTTCTATATAATACATTGAAATGGCTTTAGGATTAGCTAATAGTAAACTAATATATACTTCTTCCAATTTTTTATTAGATAATTTTTTTGGATATTCATAATCCTCATCTTCCTTTTCTTGTTCCAAATTATCTAATAATTTTTCCATTTGAGCTTTTTCGTCTTCTTCACTATTTACATCATCATCTTCTTCAATAGGTTCTTTTTCTTCTTTATTTTCTTCTTTTTCTTCATTTCGAAATAATATAGTTCTATTATCTTCTTTTATTTTTGTTTCATTTTTACTAGTAACTTTTTTTAATACTTCTAACATTTCAGCATACTTTTTTTGTTCTATTAATTTTTTTACTTTTGCTATGTCATCTCTATTTTCATCAGTTACTTCAAGCATATCAACTAATTTTAATATTCTATCAATTTTTTCTTCTTCCATCTTACTCTCCTTTTATACATTATTATTTAATATATCATTAACCTCTGTAATTACAAATGCTCCATCTTTTATTAATTTATTTGTTCCTATACTTTGTTTCTTGGTTATATCACCAGGTACAGCAAATATTTCTTTTCCTTGTTCAAGTGCTAAATTAGCTGTAATAATTGCTCCACTTCTTTCTCCTGCTTCAACAACAATTATTGATTCAGCTAATCCACTTATTATTCTATTTCTTTGAGGAAAATTTGCTTTATTAGGCTTTGTACCATTTGGATATTCTGAAATAATACATCCACCTGTTTTTAATATTTGTTTTGCTAATATTTTATTTTGTTTGGGATATAATTCATCTATTCCACAACCTAATACTGCTATTGTTTTCCCAATACTTTTGCTATTCTCCATATTAATTTGAACATTGCCTAAATGTGCATATGTATCTATTCCTAAAGCTAATCCACTTATAATATTAAACCCCTTTTGTGTTAGTTCTTTTGAAAATTTGAACGAAATATTTTTTCCATACTTAGTACAATCTCTAGTACCAACTATAGCAATACCTTTATTGTTTAATATTTTTTTATTTCCAAGTACATACAATTTTAATGGTGGATTATATACATTTCTTAACTTTTGTGGATATTCTTTTGATTCTATTGATATTTCTTCTATTTCTATAAAGTTTCACTCCTTCTATTTTGTAACTTCGTAGCTTTTATAACATTATTCATTAACATTGCTATTGTCATAGGCCCTACTCCCCCAGGAACAGGTGTTATATAACTTGCTTTTGAACTTACTTTTTCAAAATCAACATCCCCAACTATTTTTCCACTTTCATCTCTATTTATTCCAACATCAATTACAACAGCTCCATCTTTTATCATATCTGCTGTAACAAATTTGGCTTTTCCTATTGCTGAAATTACAATATCAGCATTTTTCGTATGTTCTTTTAAATCTTTAGTTTTTGAATGGCATACTGTTACTGTAGCATTTTTGTTTAAACAGCATTGTATTAATGGCTTTCCAACTATATTACTTCTTCCTAAAATTGTGACATTCTTTCCTGTTAAATCAATATCATATTCTTCAAACATTTTCATAATTCCATATGGTGTACATGATACAAATGTTTCTTGGTTCAAACACAATTTTCCGACATTTATAGGATTAAATCCATCAACATCTTTTTCTGGCAATATAGTTCTAAATGCTTCATTTATATCTAAGGATTTTGGAATAGGACTTTGCAATAATATTCCATTAATTGATTTATCCAAATTTAGTTTTTGAATCAATTCAATTAATTCTTCTTGTTTTATATCATTTCCCAGAAAATATTCTTCAAATTTTATTCCAATTTCTTGACATGCCTTGCTTTTGTTTTTTACATATATTTGTGATGCTTTATCATCTCCAACCATAATAACTGCAAGTTTTGAAAGTATTCCCTCTTTTTTTAAATTATCACATTCTATTTTTAATTTTTCTCTTGTTTTTCTCGCTAGTTCTTTTCCATCTATTATCATAATTTTCCCTCTCCTCAGTCAATTACTATTTAGATTTTATCTCATAAAACTTTATTTGTAAATAGTAAATTATTACTTTCAAAAAAAATGAGAGCAATTATCAATTGCCCCCATTTTTACTATTTAATATCTAAATCCAGTGAATTTGAAATATGATATATTCCATTTTGATTATTTACTATATTTTCAAATTTATAATTTCCATCAAGTGTTACAATCAAAGGTATTTTTATACTTGAATATCCTTTTTGTTTATATACTGATATATAATCAATTGCATTATTCATTATCCAATATCCTTTTAAATTTTCTGTATTTGCTAATCTTAATGAATTTGGTAAAGCTATTCTTAATTCTTTAGCTTCTGTATCATTACAATTGATTTGTAAATATATTGTTGAATTCTTCTTCAAATTTCCCGTAATTTTTATTGATATATCTTCACTTACATTTTCTGATTCTATATTTTCTAATAATGTTTGATAATAATATCTTACAATAATATCATTACTATTTGTTTCAAATTTTATTGTATCTAATTCCTTATTATTTACTACATATGTTTTTACTGTCATTCCATTTAACTTTATTGTTTCATTTATATTTGAAGATATTATTTTTATTTCTTCTTCATTTGAAATATCTGTTTCATTATTTTGGAAGAATGATAATATTGCAAATCTTAAATATTCATCTTCTGGAGAATTTGCTATTAATTCATCAATAATTTTACTAGAATTTTCTTTATTTATAAATGTTTCAATTATTGCAGTAATTGATTTATATTCTTCTTTTTCTTCACTATTTAATTCTATTTGATTATATAAATCTTTAGCATTTTGATAATCTCCCAAAAATTCTAATGATAATGTTACTAATAATTTATTATAATTTTCAATATCTTTTTCTTCTTTTAATTGTAATAAATCTGTTAATACAGTTTTTTTGTTAGCAGATGCTAATAAATATTGTTCAAATAAATTATTATCATCATTTATAAATGGATCTATATTTAAGCCTGAAATATAATCTTTTGCATAATATTGAATTAATGCTGTTAATACAATATCTGTATTTGCATTTTCTAGATTTTTTAAATAATCTGTATAATTTTTTGTATCTCTATATTTAGCCATATTTATATTAACTTGATTATTTGAACTTCCATAATATTTTGTTCTTATTTTTTGAATTTCATTATATGCTATTTGTGTATCTAACCTTTCTGTTAATGTATTTTCTATAAAATCAATATAGTCAATATATTTTTCCATATTTCTATTATAAATTTCTAATACTATCGGATTTTTTGTTGGCTTTATTTCAGGAGTTTCATTAATATTTATTTTTGTATATTTCTTTACTTCTTGTGCAGATTCTATAATATTAATTGGATATGTTATTGCATCTTCCTGATTATTTCCACTTCCTCTTATTACAACATGATATGTTCCATAATCTAATTTTCCAAAGTTTACTGTTGTAATTGAATTTGTTGTTTCTTCAGCTTCTAATGTTTTATTTAATTCTTCTATTGTAAATTGATATTTTACATTATATTGTTCTGAAGCTATACTTGTTGCATTTAAAACTAAATCATCTGTTGTTTTAACATTTCTTGGTTCTGTACTTTGAATAAAGAAATCTAATTTTGATGTTATATCAATTTTATTAACACCAACATATACATCTTCATTTGCTGAGTGAACTGTTACTCTATATGTTGTAACATTATCTGGTAGCTTAAATTTTACATTCGCAACTCCATTTGAATCTGTATATACTGTATCAAAATATGCTGTGTCTCCGAAATTTCCTCTTGTATCTCCACCACCTCCTCCAAATCCATCTGGTTCTTTACTTATAAAATCAAAATAACTTGAATATGTATATATTGGGTATTCTGGATCTTGGTATATTGTTGAAACAATTTCTGTTGAGTCTTCTTGTACTGCAAATACTGCTTCATTAACAACACTTATGTTTACAAATGTTTTTATAGGTTTATTATTATTTGTTGTTTTTATTGTTAAATTTACTTCATCACCAGGTTTATATTCTGTTTTATCTGATTTTATGTCTATATCAACTTTTCTTGTTTCTTCATTAAAATCATAATAATATATTGGCATTCTATAAAATTTACCATTATAGTAATATGCAGATGTTATTTTACATCCAGGAAAATCTTTTTCTTCAAATTTGTATTCAATTTCATTCTTATCTGTTATCTTTGTTGTTAAAATATTTTCTTGTGCTGATATTAATAATAATTTTCCATTATTATCTATTTCTTGATTTCCTTTATTTGCTATACTTTCAGATAATGTAAATTTAGCTGTATCTCCGATATTAAAGTTTGTTACATCTGCCTTTAAGAAATATCTAAATATATCATAATAATATGAAATATTTTGTTTATATGCTAATCTTCCTAAATTTGAGAAAAAGCCATATGAATATCCTAATTCTACATCTTTTTCATCTCTATATATGATTTTTTTGATTTCTATTTCTTTTCCGCTTCTATCTTGTAATTTGAATATTAGAGTATATGTATAACTATAAACTTCTGTATTATCCTTCATTTTTAAAGAATTTATATCATAATTCATTTTGCCATTTTTCATATTTATTTCAGTAATTTTTTGTGTATTTTCTGTTATTACATAATCATATACTGGTTTATTTGTTTTTGTATATTTATCAAGCTCATATTTTACAACTTTCTTTTCATTTCTACTTTCTTTTAGATCTATCTCAACTGTTGTATTATATTCATCATCATATAATTCTTTTAGATCATAACTTACTTCCATTTCTTTATCTTTTTGTAATTTATATGCACTTAATTCATAATTACTTCCTGTATTATTAACTGTTGTATATATATCTCTATAAATTAATTCTACATCTTTTGTTGTAACTGTATCATTATATTCTTCTAAATCTCCATTATATACTTCCATATACATATTTGTTACTATATATGTTTTTTCATCTTCTTTTGCTATATCTACTGAAAAATGTGCAATACCATTTTCATCTGTTTTTTCAAGTAATTCTTGTCCATTAAATCTTACAAGAACTTTTTTATTTGGTACAACAAGTCCTGTTATATGTGTTACTTTAACATCGAAATCATATTTTTCATTATTATACACATAATTCTTATTTGCTATGATTTCATATGTATAATTTTGAAGCTCATAATTTTCAATTGTTACATATCTTCCAGCAATTTCTTTATCTTTATAGTATAATGAAATCATTGCATATTCTACATCATAATGGTTTTGTAATTCTATTTTATAATTATAATTTCCATCTTTTCCTACGTTTATCTTTTCTTTGCTTTCGCCATTAAATGATATATAAAATTCATCTTGTAAATCGTTACCATATATTGCTTTTGGAACAAATCCCCATATATTTATTGTATCTGTATTTTTATATAATGTTCTATCTGTATAAATATAAGAATTTGAATAATATAATTCTTTATTATAATTATATACACCTACAATTAACTTATTTTCTGTATTACCAATTTTCAAATATTTTATCATTTCTGTTTTATCAGAAGTAAATTTTGCAATTCCTTCTGAATTTGTTACTTTTTCTTCGCTTTCATATTTTACCTTAATATTTGAAGCAATTCCATTTTCATCTGCTACCCATACAAGAATGTCATTTTCTGTATTTGTAACATATACATTCAAATTATTTATTTGAATTGGAGTATTAAATAATTCTGAACCATTTTTATTTTTTATTATTGCAACATAATATCCATCTTGTAATGTTCTTGTTAATCTTATTCCATTTTCTATTAAATTAAAATCTACTTTTTGTAAATCTGTTGCTTTTGAATAATCTTTAGTTTGTAAATATTCTATAAAACTATCTGAACTATCAAATTTGCCAATTTCAACATTTGTAATTTCACTATTTCCATTTGTTTGATAATATAATGATATATTTTCATTTGAATTATAAGTATTTATATTATCAATTGAATTTGATATATTTTCATATATTTCTGTAATTCCTGTATCATTATTTACACTAAATGAAAAAGTATAATTATCTTCTAATTCTTGATCATATATTTTTAAGCCTTTTTTTACTGTTACAGTATATTGAGTTTGGTCTACTAATCCATTACTTGGTATAAATCTGTAAACTTTTCCTTTTTGTTCCCACGTTCCTTCAACATCTGGTACTATTTGAACATATTTTTCGAAATTCTCTATATTTGAATAAGACATTTCAATTTCTATATTAGAACTTGTTAACACTCTATCTGCTCTATTTGCTGGATATGTATTTGTTACACTTAATTTGTTTGATGTTTGATATGCCCAACTATCTTTTGTTATTTTATCTTTTACATATTGTAATTTTACAATTGTATTATCTGGAATATTTTGTTTAAATTTTAATTTATATTGTCCATCTTTACCTGTTTTTTCTAGAGAATATTCTAATGCTGGTTCTATATACAAACTTTTCTTTACACTTTCTATATTGGCATCTTTATCTGTATATATTATAAATTCTGAATCTTCTGATAAAATTTGATCAGATATTTTCGTTGGTTCTATTTTTGTTATTGATATTGTTTGAATTTGAGTAGAATCAAATTTCATAAAATTCATTCCTAATGCGAATATAATCACAAATACTGCTGCGATAGATGTAATAGTTATTATCTTTTTATACTTCTTATTCTTTTTACTTTTTTGTTCATTTATTATTTTTTTCATATTATTTTCAAATTCTTCTGAAGGTAAAATTTTATTTTCAAATTTTTGCTTTAATATTTTATCTATTTCATCATCTCTATCCATTCAAATCCTCCTTTCTTGTATTTTCATCTAAGAAAATACTTTCTAATTTTTTTCTTGCTCTTGATAATCTTGATTTTACTGTTCCTTCTGGTAATTTTTGAATTTCTGAAATCTCTTTTATGTTAAAATCTTCAAAATAGTATAATATAACCATTGTTTTCAAATCTTCATCTAGTTTTTTTATGGCTTGTCTTACTCCAAAATCATCATATTTATCATTATAAACTAAATCTGTTTGATTATAATTTTCTAAATATATAATTTTTTTGTTTTGTCTATGAATTTTATTACATTCATTAATTAAAATTCTAATAAGCCACGTTTTAAAAAATTCTGCATTTTTCAATGTATGTATTTTTTCAAAGCAGGTAAGTATGGTATCCTGCATGGCATCTGCGGCATCCTCATCATTATCCAGGATTCCCCGCGCCACCTTGTACATTGCCAGAGAATTCTTTTCCATCAGTTCCAGAAATGCATCCGCATCTCCTGAAATGGAACGTTTTACCAACTGTATCAAATGCTGATCCTCCTTGCTTATATGTTTCTGTAAATGGTTTTCATTCGAATGAAGTTTTATTGTTTTTGTTTTACACTTATTAGATGGGAAAATGTAATGAAAAGTTTCAAAAAGCTGCCACTTT
>ENA-OPSR01000671-OPSR01000671.1-human-gut-metagenome-genome-assembly--contig:-NODE-671-length-12763-cov-5.999134_pt1 | contig 12763 bp, 7 predicted proteins | sample MGYA00241459_ERZ501910 | MGnify/ENA primary metagenome ERZ501910 (study PRJEB25962, sample SAMEA2042504) | human gut metagenome | biome: human gut; feature: human-associated habitat; material: faeces...
GGGTCTACGTCTGCTACCCTCTGTCTGTGACTCGAAATTAATTCAGCAGACCCTATATAGGATAAGGAGGTGAGCGAGGCAAAAATGAAACATCTGCGTGCAAGCTCCGTTCGCTCGTCAGCCATCGGGGTAGAGAGCATCTTGATGAAGTCTGCCTTGCTGATATGGGTCATCTTCGGGGCTGCCTTCTTCTCATACCCTATCTTGGCTATGGGATTGAAGCGGATAATGCTCCTGTCCACTGCCTTGTACATCAACATGTTCAGCCAGAGAAGGCAATGGTTCACGTAGCTGTCGATGCGTCCCTGGTCTCGTTTCAGGAATAGCTTGTATTCCTCCCCGAAATTCTCGTCTATGTCCTCAAAGGCGATGTCGTCCTTATCCAACGAATGGACAAAGGCTCTCAGGTTCTTCTGCCATGTCCGCTTGTGCAGAAAGGTTTGTCTGGCTTTTGAGGTTCGATACCATTCCACGATGGTATCACCAAAGTTCAGCAAGAACCTTCCAGTCGTGTCCTTGTCCTTCAACACAGCCTTCAGCATTTCCACGGTGATGATGCCATTGGCGGTAAGAAGTGAGTTGTATTTATCCTTGACCTCAGCAAGGAAACTTGCCAATCGTCCGTTGTCCCTTGCGTTCCGTACCTCTCCCTTCTTGGCGTTCCACTCCTGTGGTGTACAGGATATGCCTGTGGAAATGGCTGCGCTTTTGCCGTCAACGGTGATGCGGCAAAGTATGTTGGCTGTTCCGTCTGCCTTCACCTTCTGTCTGTTGATGTAAGGCAAAATTGAAAATGTACTTCTGCTCATAGTCGTTGTCCTTATATAATAATGTGGTTGAACTGTAAAAAGAAAAGTTGAAAGCCTTGTTCATAATGCGAGAAAGAAGTCCTTCTCGGTTGCAGCGATGAACTTGTCCATGTCCTCAAACAGCTTCTTTTGGGTTACTCTCGCATACCGCTGCGTCATCTTCACATCCTTGTGACCGAGCATCTTGCAGATGGTCTCCATCGGCACACCTGCCTCCAGCGTAATGAGGCTGGCGAACGAGTGTCGTCCCGAATGGTAGGAATAGGTCTTGCTCGTTTCCGCCAACTTGCAGATGGTGATGAGATCGATACGAACACGATTCGTGCTCAGCAATGGGAAAAGGGTATCTCTTGCCCCGTCCTCGTATCTCGCCATCAGCTCCAACGCCTCGGGCAGGAGTTTCACCCTGGCAAGTGTTCCGGTCTTCTTGCGGTTATAGATGAGCCATTTGTCGCCATCCTCCAACACCTTGACATTGGCTTTCGTGATGGAAACGGTGTCTATGAAGGCTGTTCCTGCATAGCAGGCGAAAAGAAACATGTCACGGCTAACGGATAGTCTCGGCTTGTCTTCGGGCAGTTCCACATCACGGATTTTTATGAAATCAGACATGCTGAGAGCCTTGGGTGTCGTAACCTTTGGAGTGCCAACCCGATAATGGGCGAACAGCAGGTTCTTGCACAAGCCTCGCTCAAAGGCGATGCGGCACATCTTCTTGAAGAGCGACACATAGATGGTGATGGTTCCTGATGAAAAGCCTTTCTCGTCAAGCAGGTAATGGTGAAAGTCACTGATGAAAGGCTCGGTCAGCTGTCCGAAAGCCAAATCAGTCAACCTATACTTCTCCCCGATGAACTCAGTGAGATTCTTGCGAATCTTTCTGTAAGTCCAGACACTGCTCTTCGACATATCGATGCCCTCATGGGTGCTGAGTTCACTGATATGCTCGTCCACGAAGGAGAGAAGGGTGGTCTGTGTCTTGACGCTGCCCTGCAAAGCCTCCTTGACATCCTTAGCCTCGAAGTCCGTTCTCTTTTCCACAAGCACATCGAAAGCCTTTTGGATGGAAAGCAACAACTGCTCGATGTCCTTGTTGGTCTCCACAGCTTCCTTGCTCTTGCCCTCCAATCGGCTGGCACGAGGATTCCAAAGCGATGGAGTGCAAGACAACTTGCAGGAGAACTGCGCCATAGTCCTGTTCACCGTGATGCGTCCCATGATGGGAGCTTTTCCATTCTTGTCCATTCCGCTCTTTTTTAGGTAGAGCAACACCTTGAATTTTTCGATTTTCATAACGCTTACATTTTGAGTGTGCAAATATAATCATTTTGTAAGCGTTCCTTGATACGCAAAACATTGAGAATCAGCGCAATAAAATCCGTTGATGCACAAAGTTGCCTTTCCGCATTGTTACCTGCTTTGCATAGGTAACTGTGGCTCACGATTTAGTAACTGAACTACTTCAATATTCCTCACTCGCTTGCTTTATGCCGATTTGGCAACTTTGTGCAAATCTACTCATTCCCAACTGTTTACGTTCCAACCTCTCTTATTCTCCTTTGGCTGCTTTAGAGCTTTATGTTAAAAACACTAATGCTATCATTCAAATGCTTAACACTTTCTTCCATTGCTTTCCATTTGTTCATCGATATAGTGACAGTAACATCTTCTTGTGCATAAGAGCAAGTGCAAGAAATCATTGTAACGAAGAATAAAATAATATTTCTAAACATAATATTTTACGATTTTCAATTATAAAACTCATCCTGACCAAGAGAACCATCTATTAACCTTTTCTTTAGTTCCTCTTTCTTTCCAGAGTTTCCCAAATAAGTACTTATATAATTATAAACTGTTGTGTTAAAATCAGAATAAGACTTATAATCGTTAAAATTGTATTTGTCTAAAACATAAGAAACGAAACTGTTCAATAGTGTATATTGCTCATCTAGCAAGTCTCTTCTTATTGCATTTGTCTCATCACTGTTTCCATAATAAGATACGTATTCTGGTATTTTATTATTCAGAATATTTTTTAAAGCTGATAGATATGTATTATATCCCTTAATGCCACCGCAATACAACTTACTGTTTCTTTTTAGATAAGCCAAGTGAGAGGCTTGTATTGCAGACGGCAACTCTTTTAATTTTTGAACTAAAGCGACACAATTTTTCAGCTTGTCATCATTAAGATATACCCCGGCCTGTCTTACTCTATTTTTGGTTATTTCCAAATTTTTGTAATCTGTACTATAAGCAAGTTGCCAAGCATTGTCATAATTGTCTATCACTTTTAAGACATCATCTAATTGTTTGATGTATTTAGAATTTGGTTCAACAACAAGATTCCCTTTAGAATTTTCAAAATGCTTTAGTTGGTAAATTCTATTCTTCATGAAATGGTGACTCCATTCAGGAGTATTCCAAACGGATGCTGCAAATGAAGAGTTACATCTTGAAATGAATAATGGAATGTATTTTATAAGTGCATCTTCTATACGAAGATCCAAAGTGTCTCTTCCAACAAGTTTTTCAACTTCATCCCTGTTGATCATATAAAGAACATCTGCATATTGAATTTCAAGAGAATCACTCGTTAGTAATTTTATTTCCTTACACAAAGCTTTATTGTGTGAATTTTCAAAAACAAATTGTTTCGGTGGGTCCATTACTGTATTTTTATAATACAAAATAGCTCCTATAGCCAATAGGATGGCCCCAACAATTAATATTGATTTGATAATAATTCTTTTCATATCTACTTAATTCTAACCCAACCCATGTATTTTACCTCCACCGGTCGAAGAGCCACCTCCAGTTGAAGAACCTCCACCAGTCGAAGAGCCACCTCCAGTTGAAGAACCTCCACCAGTCGAAGAGCCGCCTCCAGTCGAAGAACCACCACCAGTCGAAGAGCCTCCACCAGTTGTAGAACCTCCACCAGTCGAAGAGTCACCACCAGTCAATGAACTTTTTGTATAATTTTTTATGTTTATTTTATTATCGCCAGGCTTATTATATAATTGACCATTATTCAATCCCTCTCTTGCCACTTTGAGTATGTCTTTCCAATAAGAAATATTCAAATTCTGAATTTGAGGATCCCAATAATTTATAATTTTTGAAAATTTTCTATTATTAATATCGTCAAATAACTCAGCAAGTTTATTTGAGATCATTTGCATATCATCTCTATTCCAACATTTAGTATTTTGTTTGAGATATTTTATCTCGTCTTCGGACATAGCCTTATTACATTCGCTGCATTCCCCATTAATCATATCTTTTCCACATGTAGGACATTGAGAATATGTTTTACAATTAGGACAACTCTCTCCTTGATATTCCTTCCCACATCTTTCGCATTTTGATATTTCTTCTGAAAACATTCCATGATATAACCAAGCACAAGATGAAATTATTCCGATACAAGCAAATAAGAAAACCACCAATCCGATTGCTATTTTTTTCCATCCATATCCATTCTTCACAAGAATAAATGCTTTCTTGCTATTGGAAAAATGGTCTATCTTATATCCTGCAATAGGTGATTTGTTCTCGTTATAATGAGTTGCTTCAAACGAGAAAGAAATAGCCTCATTAGGCACTTTGCAACCTTCAAAAATTAAATAATTGTATTTTTTAGGTAGTTTCTTTAAAGGTAAAGTTATTGGTCGCTTTACCTTTAATAAATTCAATGGTTTAAAACGAGCCTCTTCAAATCCTGTGACATCAACCACAATTATAGCGGAAGTTAGTTCATGGATATTGAAACGATTATATCCATCTCTGTCTACTTCTTTATCATTAATCGTAATTTTTACAGACGAAGATGGTATTTGGGTATCAGGAGCAGCCTTGTCACAGACTTGAAACCATGTCAAATCAACCTTGACATCCCATTCTAAATTAGCTAAACTAATTGTTTTTACAGGTTGATCTAATATAATTTTTTCTTTAATGGGCCAACATCCTTTTCTTGAAATATCAAGTATTATCTGTTGTCCTTCGTCAAACAAAAGACTTTGGGTAAATAGTTTCCCATTTACCTTCATTGCTATATCCGATGGAACAGATTTAGGATACTCTAAAATGCAACTGTTTTTAAAGTCTGATTCGGTTAAATCTTTCAATCCTTCTTTTGGAGAAATTCCAGATTCTGCATCTATAAGCAATACTGCTTTATAATTGCAATAGTAATTCTGGAAAATGGATCCTAAAATTTCAGGCAAAGAAAACGGTGTGCCAGAACCATAATAACGATAGGCATATTGTCCTTCCGAATTTGGTTCTACGCTTGGTACAGAATGATTCTGCACTTGCTTTGGTCCATAATCAATGGAACAAATTTGCTCAAGCTTTTGGTCATCTCGTTTTGTTTCTTGAAGAATCTCCTTGGTAGTGCGTAAAATATCAGCCAACTCCTTTCCATTTATATCCACAAAACCAGGGACGACAATCATGGCAGAAATTAAATCACTGTCTCTTCCAGAAATATATTTATTAGTGCATATAAAAGCAACATCCTTTCCGAATGTAACGAAATCGAAAAAGGTGGAATCAAACTTATCTTCTGATATTTTTTCAATATCAATGCATTTCAGATAGTTACGAGTGTCAAGTGCTTCGTTCTGCCATTGTTTTGCAGCTTCGCTTGAAAAGAGTATTTCTGCCCCAGAACTTACCCTGCTTACAATTATACCAATTTTATCCATGATTATCCTCTTAATATTGATTCTAACAGTCCACGTTTACCTATTCTATATCCATCACTTCGTTCCATAATAAGATTTACGATAGATTCAGCGTAGGCTGTATTAAATTTACAATAATTTTGAAAACAAACTTTGCCCAAAGAGAAAGGCAATACAGAAACTTTACCTCCATTTATTTGGTTGGCCTCGCAAATTTGTTTTAAGCCATTATAGAAATCTCCATAATGGTCAATAACATGTTCACTTAACAAAGCACTCTTATTCAGTCCCTTATGGGCTTTGAGCTTATCAACCTTTGTAACTACCAAGTATATAGCGTCTGTTGAAGTCTTAAATATGCTATTGCCCTTATTGTCTTTCAGACTATTGATATAATTCAATGTTGCTTTGAGATAATTAATCTGAGGTAAGCCTTCGTACTGACGATTTTCCGCTCCATATTCAACAACAAAGAAATGTATCTTTCTACTGCTTGTTCTGTTAGAGATTAGGATATTTGTTAGGGTGTCTAACGCACTTTTCTCTTGATTTGTTAATGGCTTCTTGGCAAACGTCTTATACATACATTTTATTAATTCACCTGCAAAATCAATACAAGTGATAGGATGAACCAATCCTTTTTGGTCAGTTAAGTCAAATCCCATTTCGTATGTTGACATAGTAGGGGTTCCTTCTGGAAGAACGCAGACTGTTCCATTAGAGAGAAAGCACTGAGGAAGTCTGTTCATATAGTCAAATCCTTGACATTCGCTATCCAATGTCATTGTTTTGGCAACTTGACCATTTCCTGCAACGCTTAGTATTGCACCTAAAGCACAACTCTTACCAGACGAAGGAATTCCCCAAAAATACACCTCGGTTGTTTCTTTGCGAGAAATCTCTGATATAGATTCTGGAACATCAAATCTTGTACGTTGTACATTTCCAGCTAACTTTTGGATAAAATCTGGTTTGATTCCAATATCTTCAAGGTCACGATAATTAAGTCGTTGTTTCTTTACAAGTTCCTTTATTACCCATGCATTGAGAAAATTGTTGTCATCTTCAATTTCGTCGAGCAAATCGTCTATGTCTATTGTTCCGACTGTAAAAGCAGCTTCAATTAGTTCTAAAATTTGCTTATTAGGATCGTTAATAGACTTATCTGTTTGTGTCGCAAGTATATCTTCTTTTAGAGCCTCCATTCCGTAATGGATATAATCTCTGTTCTCAAGCTCATTCAATAATTTTTTAGCTTCATCGACATAGGCATTATCTTTATGCTCATCTATAAAGTCTTGCAACGCTTTCTTGTCGCTTTTATTGATACTATCAAAAAGAATTTTATCTTCAGATTTGCGAATATCAGCTTCCTTTTTTGCAGATTGCGTTTTCAATCGACTAATTGCATTTCTTGCCTCCTGTCGATGGATACCTTCACGATAATCGTCTAAATACTTCTGATACGCATTTATTGTATCTTCTTTTAATGCAGCGGCCCAATCATTAGGTTCTGCATTTTTTAACAAATCCTCGAGTTCTTTACGAACGGATGCTTTCATCGGCTCGTCCACGTTGTGAGGATCTTTTAGCTCAGGCAGAGTTACAACACCTTGTCTAATATATTTAAACAAATCTTGCGCTGTAAATTCTGGTAAATTATCAAATATGTCTTCTTTGTTCATTATGTTATATATTTTCTATTGGTGTTATTACAGAATCATCTTCTTCATCATCATTGTGATAACGATGCTTCTCGTGAGTTTGTTCACGTTTGTTCCTTCGCTCTCTTCTAAGACGGCGTCTGCTTTCTCTATCATCTTCTTCGTTGTCAACATCGTCTAAGATTGGTGATGCTAATATTTCATCATGAAAATCGTTTCCTTTTCTTTCATGTTTGTAATTATTGTCTCCCATATCTATTGGACCTATTTCTGGCTTTTTAATAGAACGATTTATGCTTGGATTTATATCGTTGCCTACCCATCGTCTTCCAAATAAAGTATAGGTGCTAACTCCATTTCGTTTTTGAACAAAATAAGGCAATATCATCATCAGATATAGTATGAATCCTAATAATATTGCAGTGTAAGACAAGTCATCATCCGCAGTGTAAATATCGCTAAGAGAATCTAAGTTCTTTAAAGTCGATTTTATTTCATTATAATCATAATCAAATGGTAGGACTTTATTACCGTCACTATTGTTTTCCGTTGATAATATTACAGATGAGAAATTATGCAACTGTTTATTCCAGTCTGTTATGGCATTTTTTATCTCTTTAATATTACCTACTAAAAAAACATTCCAAACACTTGTATTTTGATTAGCACGATTAATCCAAGAAGTTGCCTCTGTTTGTAGACTATCGTAATTCTCTGTTAATTGCCGCTTTAACGTAGCGACCTCGCTATTAATTTTGCGATCATCATTCTTACCATCGAATCCTATACGTTGATAAACAGACGGCTGAATATCCTTACAATCTTTTACACGCTGCAAAAAGTTTTGGTAATCAACGATACGTTTGCTACTATATTTATTATATTCATCAAACATATTGGTTGATGAACTAATGGCATTCCTAAATTTTTCCTCAATTTCATCACTATGATTGGCAACATTCCATGCATGATTGAATGGTCCCATACATAATAAAAAAACGAAAGGAGAAGATATTAATAAAACACGTTCAAAAAGAATGCATCTTGAAAACTTGTAATTATTATCAACACCTTTTAATTGTTGAACACCAAAGAACCAAAAAAGTAGAAGTACGACTATTCCCAAAGTATACCACAATGGTTCAGTAAGCCCTTTGTCTAATTTATAGGTTATTCCTACATACGTTACATATCCTATAAAAATTATTGCCAAGAATAATAGAATATGCGCCCATGAAAATTTGAGATTTCTATACATATTATTTATTCGGTAAAAGTTTTTCTAATTCTGTTATTTTCTTTTTGTATTCTGCTATTTTTCTACGAATTGCCTCATAATCAGTTCCGCCAGTTTGTTGTGTGGGTGTTGGGGTGTCTGATATATCTTCAACGTCAACTACTCGACCTGCAGCAGAATCATCCCCATCACCATCTGGTACAGGTTTTATTTTCCGTTCTGTAGGTTCTCTGAAGTCACCTTTTTTAACTGCCATTAAAGCCTTGTCAACCAAAACCATAGGAGGAATTAATCCGTAAACATCAGCACCAGTATTATAAAGTACATTCCGAGCTTGCGCTACAGTAATGTCCTTTTTAAGCGATTTCATCAAAGCAATAGTTCCTGTAACTATTGGTGCTGCCATACTTGTTCCATCACATGATTGAAAGGTGTTAGAAGGGAATGAGCTATAGATACCTTTGCCTGGAGCTGAAATATCGGAACAAGGACCATAATTCGTGAACACTGTTGGATAAAGCCTCTTATCAACTGCTGTTACAACTATAGAAGAAGCGTTGCGATTCTCTGGTGGAATACTTGTAAGAATGTCGTCATTTCCTGCAGCAAATACAAGAATTGTATTTTTCTTGGCTGCAAGCTTACAAACACGAGCCCATAAGAAAGCTACATTTTGGAATTGCGTCTTGGCTATTTCTGCTTGTTGTTCAACAGGCAGCACATTCAAACCTTTGAAAGAAGGACCGATGGATATGTTTACAACATCTGCATCATGGTGAAGTGCATACATTACTCCTGCAATGAGAGCCGACAAAGGACACTGCTTATTGTCAAATACCTGTATAGGCATTATCTGGCAGTTGGGAGCAACACCTGAAGCCCCCTTTGAAAAGTAATCTGCCGAACCTACTGCTAATCCTGCAGTATGTGTACCATGTCCTTCTCCAAGACTTAGAGCATTATTTTGGGTAAAGACATTGTATGCGTCAACAATTCTTCCCTTAAACATAGGGTGACTTGCTTGAATGCCATCATCTACAATGGCAACTTTTACATCTGAGCTACCTTTTGTATATGTCCATCCTTGCTTAAGATGTATCGCATTCAAATGCCAACCTACATTTTCTGTCGAATTACTGATTTGACCATGCAGTTCATACACTTCCTCGTCAAAAACAATGAACTTATGATTAGGAATTTTACTGTTTATGGTCTTGCGAATTTGGTCACGTTCGTTTTCTGGAATCTGTATGACAAGCAATTTTACTTCCTTGTCGTATCCAATAATGCTATACTTATCATCTGGATACGCTTGTTTGAAGTCACGTGCCAATGCATCTACATTGTCGTTCTCATTTTCCATATACAAAAACAGGCGATTGGCAATGATATTGGGTACACCAGGTTGCTTGACAATAGGCGGTTCTTCACCACCTTCGCCCATGACTGGAGCAACAACCGTATTGTCATCAGGCAACTTGCCGTCACTTCCGGTAATCGGTCTTACCGCTCCATTATCATCAACACGAGAACCATCCGCTCTCGTGATGGTATCAATAGGAACAACGCCGTTTACAGGCGAATGGTGGCCACAGCCTTTTAGTAGCCATGATAGCAACCAAATCAACAATATTATAAGAAGCAGCCATAACAACCATTTTAAGCAACCTTTGCCAGTCCACAATCCTGCAAACCACAGCCACCATCTTTTGTACCAAGGCAAAGTTTTCTCGTATTGGGCGAAAAACACTTTATCCTCATCTACGAGAATATTGTTTGGAGATATGTTCCATCCTGTAAACTTGTACCCTTTGTTAGGTGTAACTATAGGTATTTCTCCACTTGACAAAGTAGTGTTGGCAGCTTTTCTAAATGAAGACGAACCTTCAATAGAACCATGTTCACCTGCTTCAAAACGGCAATTGTAGAAAACATCTTCTGGTTCTGTCGTAGGTTCTTCTGTTGGAGAATCTAAAGGGATTGAAGGTTCTGGAGATATTGGAGGAATAGCAGGCGTTTCTGAAACGACCTCGTCATATTGGGCAGTAAAAGTCATGTTGGAGTTTACTCTCTGACCAATAGGCGAAGGTATCCACCCTGTAAAATTCCAGCCCTCACAAACATCCACTGTAGGTATATCCAATTTTGAAAGTATCGATCCTTCGGCACGACTGATGGTTTTGTCAAGTTTTGAAATTGTTCCATGTTCGCCAGCATCGAATGTAATCTTATATTTCTTGGTGTATTCAAAGTCGTGAATCACGGAGCCAACAACCTTGTGCTGACGCACATCAGGAGTCATACCCCATGCTACAAGATACACCTTGTCATCTGTACAATATACCCTATCTTCACTGACATATTTAATTGCACCTGCCATAATCTGCAAATCCTCTCCACTTAAATCCATAATAGAGGACTTGTATATTTTTATGGTGTCATCAAGTATTCCCTTATATCTGTCATACTCTGCTCCTGACAGTTCACTCAAACGGGTGGGATGATTCTGCCATTTCTCTATATGCCAACAAATCTGATCTTCATCATCCATATATTCAGGAGTCGCAAGGAAATGTTGCAGATTTATAGGTATAACCCTTTTGACAACACTAAAAACACTGTCGTATCTCTTGTACATGGGGTCGTGACCGATACCTTGATAGTCGGTAAAATCAGACACCTCTGTATAGCAGAGTTTTTGTTTTCCAAAGAATGAATGTCCTGCCATTTATTTATCCTTTATATAAAATTTCACAAGCATCAATGATTGTTTTAATTTTAGCATTGGCTATTGGGTCAACATGAGAAATGTCACTTGCATATAGCAGACCAATTGTTACCAAATTCTCCCATCGTTGGAAGTTGTCCCAAAGTGGAAGTTTCATTAATGTTGATTTGTCAACAGTATCTATATCGGAGGCGGCATCAAAAGCGCTCAAAGTTTGTAATAATGGTTGCGGTTTTCTAACTACATTCCATGCTGAAGAACTCAAATCAACTTTAATGTGACACTTATCTGCTTTCGCACGAATATTGTCAACGTCCTCATCGTTAATATATTTGCGCCCTACAGAACTTACAAAGTTGTTGAGTGTCAATGAAGCATAATCAGCTATAGCGTTTGGTTGCTCATTAAGACTGAACACTTTACAATAGCGGTCTATTCGTTCAGAAAGGATACGTTTCATCCCCAGCTTTTTCAGTAATGCTGATAACATAAAGACTACTTCATCTGAATGTGGAAGCATAGGCTCAAGAACCTTAACCTTGTTGTTGATATAGGCATTCCAATAATCAACAATGTGTTTGGTGACAACATCCGCCACAGTTGTCAAAGTTTCCGTTTCACTCGAAACCACCTCTGCAATGGTACAGCCACGTTCTTTTAACGCTTCTTCTAATCTCGCTTTTTCGCAGCCAAAGAAATCGCATAATTTTTGAATGTTCGTTTTCTTGTTGTCCGATGGATTAATGTCCGCTTGTTTGCGTATAAAGTTTATTATAGAAAAATCTTTGGGAGTATCGGTATGGCAGATGATAATATTATATGCAATGTCTCGCAAATCACCAACTGGCACCATGAGGTTGTCTATGATATGACCGAATATCTCTGGTCTCTCGCCAACACTTAAAATAAGGGACATTCTTATATCACTGGCTATCTGTTTTACCTTTTGATTCTTTGCCTCCTTATCTTCTGGCTCAAAATAAACAGAAAGTGCATTATACATCTCTGACTTTATTTTAGCTAATTGTGCAAGGTATTTCTTTTTTCTTGCATCTTCGAGTACACTTGCGATAGCGTCAAGATTACGAATGATGGCCTTTGAACCATCATTGTTGATGGTAGCAACATCATTCCAAGTCTGTTCGGGATTAGCAAAATGACGTTGCACAAAGGCATTCTTAAGAAAGCTTTGTTTCAGATTTTCGAAATAGTCAGGATAATCAGCATACGTGTGAACACTTTTCTCTTCTGACTTGACTGCACCATCACTATAGCCATCAAAAACACCATTCTTTCCAGACCAGTAGAAATCACGTAATGGATAAATGTTTTGGAAAGCAGCGGTTCGGAACAGTCCGCCTGTTTTCACCCAATTATCAAGCCACTTGTTAGGCTTAATAATTTCCGGAAATACGGTATCGAACCTGTTCCAATGTGTATCAAGTTTGTCTATGTTTGAGGAATTGTCTGTCTTTGTTCTCTCTAAATCGATATTGAATTTTGTTGCAACAAAGAACAATGGTGCAATACCATTTGTGTCATTGAGCATATTGGCTCGTTCCTCTGGTGTAGAACCAATATTGTCTTCAATCCAACTATTTATTGTTTCTCCAATGGTAGCTTCCGCCTTT
>ENA-OPSR01000679-OPSR01000679.1-human-gut-metagenome-genome-assembly--contig:-NODE-679-length-12574-cov-2.366323_pt1 | contig 12574 bp, 11 predicted proteins | sample MGYA00241459_ERZ501910 | MGnify/ENA primary metagenome ERZ501910 (study PRJEB25962, sample SAMEA2042504) | human gut metagenome | biome: human gut; feature: human-associated habitat; material: faeces...
GCGAAGAAACGGCAGACGATCACAGCGAATGACTTTGAAAAAATGTATGGAGATGAGTCATTTTATATTCAGGCAGCTACAGACGGAGATGGAAAGCTGACTTATAAGGTAAAGGATGAGTCTGTGGTTACGGTAAGCGCTGACGGAAAAGTAACGATCAAAGGAACAGGAACAACAGATGTCGTGATCACGGCTGCAAGAACAGACGTTTACGAGGGGGCATCGAAAACGATCCATATCAGTGTCCGGGGTGTGGTGAAGAAAAAATCGCAGACGATCACCGTCGCGGATATTATCAGTATCTATGAAGGAAATACGGTAGCATTAGACGCTGCAACGGATGGGGACGGAACAATTTCTTATGTGTCAGATGATAAAACGGTTGCAAGCGTGGATGCTTCCGGAAAAGTCTGTGGAATAAAACAGGGGACAGCACATATTACTGTTCTTGCATCAGAAACGGAATTGTATCATGCATCAGAGACAATCGTCACAGTAACTGTGAAGCCCAAAAAGACACAGAGTAATACAGATCCGGGGAAAAAACCATCGGATAACGTGTCGAAGGATGATTCACAGACAACAGAGGATAAAAAACCTTCTGATGGCGGCAACAATACATCCGGGACAACAGATGGTCAGCAGACAAAGAAGAAACAGACCATAAAAGCAAAAAATATCACAAAGACATACAGTACAAAAACATTTTCCATCGGAGCAAAGACAAATGGTGGAGGTAAATTAACATACAAGGTGGCAGATAAAAAAATTGCGACCATAAGTAAGACCGGAAAGATCAAACTGAAAAATTATGGACAGACAAAAATTACGATCAAAGCAGCCGCAAAAGGAAAATATAAGGCAGCAACAAAGACGATCACATTAACCGTAAAACCGGTAAAGGTAAAAGTAACCTCTGTAAAGCAGCTAAAGGCAAAGACGTTACAGGTAAAATGGAAAAAGGATAAGAAGGCATCCGGTTATATCATTCAGTACTCCACAGATAAGAAATTCAAAAAGAATGTGAAAAAAGCTGTTGTCACAAAAAACCAGACCGTTACGAAAAAGATCACGAAATTAAAACCGGGAAAGAAATATTATGTCCGTGTGTGTGCATATAAAAATTCTCACGGAAAAAAAGTACAGGGAAGTTATGGTACGGTAAAAAGTGTAAAATTGAAGTGATATGCATCGGCATAAAAGTGGTAAAGGATGGAGAAACGTTATGAAAATGAAAAGAATACTGACTGGAATGCTGGGAGCAGCTATTTTAGCTGCAGGCGTAAATCTATTGTCCGTACAGGCGGCAGAAAATGCAGGAGTGATGGAATATATAGCTGCGACAGAATACATAGAGGAAACAGAAGCAGCAGAGCCGGAAAATGCAGAAAAACAGGTGTTTGAAACTGAAGAAGATACAAAAACAGCAGATACGGGTGAATTTACGATCAACAACGGTCTGTTGACAAAATATACCGGAACAGCAGAGACGGTTACAATCCCTTCAAATGTCCGTAGAATTGGCAAGTCAGCATTTCAGAATAATAAATACATCAAAAGCGTAATCATTCCGGGAAATGTACGGAAAATTGAAATACTGGCATTTTATGGATGCAGCAATCTGGAAAGTGTCACAATGGCAGAAGGTGTAGAAGAGATTGGTATGCAGACATTTTCCGAAACTCATTTGAAAAGTGTTGTTCTTCCCAAATCCATAATCAAAATGGATAGACTTGTGTTTACAAGCTGCAATCGGCTGACAAGTATTGATTTTACAGAGGGCACTTATAATATTAATGGTGATATCATAGGTTCCTGTGCTGCGCTGACAGAGATAAAGGTTTCAGGCAATAATACGAGATATCAGGTTAAAGATAACGTGTTATATGAAAAGAATGGAAAAACAGTTTGTTATTGTCCGGCAGGCCGCAAGACTGATATGAATGTGCCGGATGGAGTAGAGCATATCGGAGATTTTGCATTCTGGGATTGTCTTACAACGAAAGTTACACTTCCTGATAGTGTAAAAAGTATTGGAGAACGGGCATTTTTTTCGACCGGAATGGAGACGATGATACTTCCGGCGAATCTGGAGTCGATTGGAAAAGAAGCATTTTTTTATTGCAAAAATTTAAAACAGATCACAATTCCGGCTAAGACAACAAAAATAGGAAACAATGTGTTCGGCAGCTGTGATCACTTAGAGACGATCAATGTGGTGGCAGGGAATACGATATACAGATCAGAGGATGGCATATTGTATGGCACAGAGGAAGGCAGACTCGTGTTGATTAATTGTCCTGCCGGGAAAAAAGGCAGCGTGAAGATCTTAGAGGGGACGGTGGGAATCCTTGATGGTTCCTTCAGTAACTGTGAAAAGATCACATCGGTAGATATGCCGGACAGCGTAAAGAGCATTGGCGAAGATGCATTTAAATCCTGTTCCTCGCTTATAAAAGTCCGGTTCTCAAATCAGCTTACGGATATAGGAAACTATGCCTTTTATAGGTGTGATTCCATGCAGCAGGTACATCTGCCGGACAGTGTTAAAGATTTGGGGGCATGGGCTTTCCGGTATTGTGATGCGTTAACAGAAGTAACAATTTCCAAAAATATTTCGGATATTCCGGATAATGCGTTTGGTGGCTGTACAAATCTGACCGGTATTACCATACCGGACGGGGTAAAAACAATAGCAGACAATGCGTTTTCGTATTGCAGCAATTTAACGATATACTGTAGTTCAGGTTCTGCTGCAGAAAAATATGCGAAAAATAACAATATTAAAAGAAAGGTAACTGACGAACGGAAAACCCAGACGATTACGACAGATAATGATAACATTGAAAAAACGGTTGGAGATCCGGATTTTAAGATAACTGCAAAAACAACCGGGGATGGAACTCTAAGTTTTTATTCGGGAAACGAAGATATCATTCAGGTATCTGAAAATGGAGCTGTAAAGATCATCGGAGCAGGTACGACCAATATTGTGATCACGGCATCTGCGACTCAAAATTGTAAAATGGCGCAGACAGAAATTTATATTACAATAAAAAATAAAGAAACGGATCAAAAGCGTGTGCAAAAGATCACGTATTCTTATCAGGCAGATAAAAAGGATCTGAATATTTTCTATCTTGACGCAAAGTCAGATGGGGATGGTAAGATATCTTACCGGTCAGAAAACGAAAAAATCGTAAAAATAGATGCAGATGGAAAAGGATATATCTTAGGTTCCGGGACAGTAAAAATTATTATCTCGGCATCAGAGACAGATACCTGTGCGGCAGCGCAGAAAATAGTTACGTTAAATGTAGAAAAAATAACAGATCAGACAGATGAACCGGGGCAGACACAAAAGCCGGATCAGACAGAAAAACCGGGGCAGACAGATACTCCGAATCAGCCGGATAAGACGTCAGACCAGAACGGTAATGCCACACAGCAGAAAAAGAAACAGACCATAAAAGCTAAAAATATTACAAAGACCTACAGCACAAAAACGTTTGCCATAGGTGCCAAATCAAGTTGTGGGGCAAAACTGACCTACAAGGTGGCAGATAAAAAGATCGCAGCCATAAGTAAGACCGGAAAAATCAAATTAAAGAGTTACGGACAGACAAAAATCACGATCAAAGCGGCTGCAAAAGGAAAATATAAGGCAGCAACAAAGACGATTACTTTAACGGTAAAACCGGTGAAGAACCAGATTACTTCTCTGAAATCCAAAAAGGCAAAGACATTTGAAGTAAAATGGAAAAAGGACAAGAAAGCATCCGGTTATATCGTTCAGTATTCCATGGATAAGAAATTCAAAAAGAATGTAAAAAAAGTTGTTGTCACAAAAAACAAAACCACTACCAAAAAAATCACAAAATTAAAGCCGGGAAAAAATACTATGTCCGTGTATGCACTTATAAAAATTCACATGGGAAAAAAGTGCAGGGAGATTACAGTAAGGTGAGAACGGTAAAGATCCGAAAATAATTGCAAAGAGAAAATGATAAAAAATCCTGCCGGATTGGAGTGTGGACTCCAGGTACGGCAGGATTTTTTGGGTGACAGCATTTTTGCTTTTATAAGAATAATTTGTTCTTAATATGTGACAAGCCGGTGTTCTAAAGATTTAATCTCATCGTGCAGTATAAATCTCGATCGCTTCTGCTACAAAAGCAGCAGTTACGGCACCGGCGGCTTTGTCAATATTTTCTGTAAATTCGGCACCGGAAGCATACATTTTACCAAGCCCGTTTAAGATCTCATTGGAACATTGATAAAAGTGCTCTGAAATATAATCCTGTAGGTTTTTTACCAGAAGCTGTACTTCTTTGCTGCCAGGTTCTTTGTTCTTTATTTTTCCAAACTCTACAAAAATGAGCATAAGATTTTTCCATGCTGTTTTTTGTGTCTCGGAAGACTGATTTTTTGTCTTTTCTTCATATTCCTTGTATTCTGCAGTCTGTCCCCATTGTTTTTTTGCCTCTCTGGCATACTCGTCCATTTTGGCTGTGTTAAATACGTTAAAATCCATTTTATTTACTCCTGTCGTTTTAATTTTACGAGCAAAAGCAATCAAGCCTTCAAGATGCTCCTTTTTCATTGTTAACAATTCAATCTGCTGGGACAGTGCTTTGTCCCGATCAAAATCAGGTGCATCAATGATTCTGTTGATTTCTTTTAACGGAAATTCCAGTTCTTTAAACAATAAAATCTGTTGCAGCCGCTCTAATGCTGTATCGTCATACAGTCGGTAGCCGGACGCAGTATAACCGTCGGGTTTTAAAAGTCCGATGGTATCGTAGTATTGCAGAGTGCGTATACTCACTCCCGTCAATTTGCTTACTTCATTTACTGTCATCATGGTCATTTCCTCCGCTCGATGAGGACACTCTAAACTATTACGCCGCGTAGGAGTCAATAGGTTTTTTGAAATTATTTTCAGGTCATATCCGAAGTCCCATTAAAATATATGTATCTTCACGGATTGGAGTGAATTTGTTTTTTGTCCAGAACGAATAGCTCTGTGGGTTTCCCTTGTCAACGCCAAGCCGGATTTCTTTATATCCAGATGATTTCAGACAAAGGATCACGTCGCTGATGATCCCGGAACCGACACCTCTGTTCTGATAGCGTGTGTCTGTCATAAATAATCCAATGAAGGAAATTTCTTTTTATATTCATGTTCATAGATCCTCCATTATAATATTGGGGTTCAATAGTTTTTCACAACATGATGACTGGCAAAGTGCATCTGACATCATAAGATATTGAAATATCGCAGATTGGGCATATGGCAAAGAAACTGCAGCAGTATACCCACAAAACCCCTTGATTTTCCTGCGTTTTGGGTATATATAATAAAAACGGATCTGCTATGCCCATTATCAGTGAAAAATCACTCAAAATTCCCGTATTTTTGGGTATAAACAGCAGATTTTTTCTGTATATACCCAATCGACAAAAATTCATGATCAATTTTCACTCAAATAACGACCGCTGAACGTATTTTTCCGGAAAATGATGCAGATAAGCAAAACATTCATCCGGCGAACAAAGGATGCCAGCCTTTTGGCATTGTTCCACGATCATTGGAATGAGCATTTTTTCATTCGGGCTTGGCAGGTTGTAGGCATTACCGTAAGTGCGGATATATTTTTCCTTCATCCCCGGAAAATCTTTATCGAGGGCATGGTAGAAATATTCCCGGTCGCCATCTCGGAGAGTCACGCCAATGCCAAAGAATATAATTCCCTTTACGCCGGCGTCCACGCAGGCATCCAGCAGATTTTTTATGTTATCAGCAGTGTCATTGATAAACGGCAGGATCGGTGTGAGCCACACTACGGTGGGAATACCGGCTTCTTTACATTTCATCAGGACGTTGATGCGCTCTTTGGTGGTGGAAACATCTGGCTCTATCTTTTTACATAAATCTTCATCGTAAGTGGTGAGTGTGATCTGCACGATGGCTTTTGCCTTTTCATTGATGGACGTTAACAGGTCAAAATCTCTTAAAATCCGGGCTGACTTTGTCTGTACCGCAACACCAAATTCATACCGGTCGATCAGCTCTAAACACCGCCTGGTCAGCAAAAGGCGCTCCTCCAAATGAAGATAAGGATCGCACATGGCACCGGTTCCGATCATACATTTCTGACGCTTCGATCGCAAAGCCTTTTCTAACAATTCCGGGGCATTTTCCTTTACCTCAATATCTTCAAATGCATGTGTAAAACCATAGCACCTGCTCCGGCTGTCGCAGTAAATGCATCCGTGGGAACATCCACGGTAAATATTCATTCCGTTATCCTTTGATAAAAGCCTCTTCGCCTGAACAAAATGCATGAGAAATCTCCTGTAGTTAAAATTAAAAATCCGATTAATCCCATTAAAACATAAGTAAAGAAAAATCACAATCAAGATCAGAACAAAAAAATAATGAGGAAACAGTCGTAACCTACAGAGCATAGATTTCCCTTTTTTCGGTATCGAGGGCATGTAGAATGCAGTTTTCCGGGTGCCGCCGGCAGATTTGAGACTTTGGAAGAAAATTAGAAAATCTTAGTATGCCTGTTCACTCACAGTGTTGTGCTGCCATGGACGGCAGCACAAGTCCTGATGTGCCAGGGAAGGCACATTCAGGACGTACACGTCACTCCGAAACCAACTCAAACAGGCATACTTAGCTTTTCTTATTTTCGCACAACGGAACCAAACCTGCCAGCGGCACCCGGAAAACTGCGCCTTACACTGTCCCTTAATACCTAAGTACCATTTTGCAAAACTTTACCAAATTACCTTGACAAATATTTCCATCAGTCATATACTTTGAAAAGCTAATTATTTGACTATCAAACTATTTGAAAGGCAAATGATTACATGAATCAGAAAATAAGAAAAGAAAATCAGCCCACAATAAAAATAAGGGCAGGGCGCTGGAAAAATGATAAGGCATGCGCAGAAAAGGAGAAAAAATATGTTAGAGAAAATGATCCCGATTATTGCAGAGCAGTTAAATGTAAATGAGTCTGAAATCAAGGCAGAGTCTAATTTCAAAGATGATTTAGGAGCAGATTCCTTAGATTTATTTGAACTTGTCATGGCTCTTGAGGAAGAGTTTGGCGTGGAGATCCCATCTGAGGATTTACCTTCTATCGTAACTGTCAATGATGTTGTTGAGTACTTAAAAGGAAAAGGTGTGGCTTAAGTATGGAAACAAGGGTAAGTAAACTGCTGGGAACGAAATATCCGGTCATTCAGGGTGGTATGGCATGGGTTGCGGAATATCATCTTGCAGCGGCAGTTTCAAATGCCGGAGGTTTAGGTATCATTGGAGCGGCAAGTGCACCGCCTGAGGTGGTCAGAGAGCAGGGAGGCAAAGAAGCTGACTGACAAACCGTTTGGCGTGAACGTCATGCTGTTAAATCCAAATGCAGCCGAGGTTGCACAGATCGTCATTGAAGAGGGCGTTAAGGTTGTGACCACAGGTGCCGGAAATCCCGGAAAATTCATGGATGCATGGAAACAGGCAGGCGTTGTTGTGATTCCGGTCGTTGCGAGTGTTGCAATGGCAAGAATGATGGAGCGTGGCGGAGCGGACGCAGTGATTGCAGAGGGAATGGAGTCAGGTGGACATATCGGTGCACAGACGACGATGACACTCGTTCCGCAGGTGGCAGATGCGGTACAGATACCGGTTATTGCCGCAGGAGGAATCGCAGACGGCAGAGGCATGGCAGCGGCATTTATGCTCGGTGCCGAAGGAGTACAGATGGGAACCAGATTTGTGGTGGCAAAAGAATCCATCGTACATCCGAATTACAAGGAGCGTGTCATCAAGGCAAAAGACATTGACTCAGAAGTGACCGGCATGAGCACCGGACATCCGATCCGGGTTCTTCGCAACCAGATGAGCCGCGAATATTTAAAAATGGAAAAAGAGGGCGCTTCATTTGAAGAGTTAGAGCACCTTACACTTGGGTCCCTGCGCAAGGCAGTCATTGACGGTGACGTGGTCAACGGAAGCCTGATGGCAGGACAGAGCGCCGGCATGGTAAAAAAAGAAGAAAGCTGTAAAGAGATCATCGAGGACGTTGTGACACAGGCGGAGTCACTGCTTGGAAGATAGTGCAAAAATAAGCGCAAAAAACGGAGGTTAGTGTGAAAAATAAGATTTTTCACACGCAAGATTTGTGCTTACGCACAAACTTGAGATGCGCAAAAGACAGCGCAAGAATGGAGATTAACATGGGAAAGACGGTTTTTATGTTTCCGGGACAGGGAGCACAGTACATAGGAATGGCAAAGGATTTTTACGATGCCATCCCGGAATGCAGAGAAGTATTTGAGGAGGCATCCGAGGCGTCAGGACTTGATATCGCTGCGTTATGCTTTGAGGAAAACGACAAGATCAATATCACGGAGTATACACAGATCTGTATGCTGACCGCCGAGGCTGCGATCCTGCGTGCATTGGAGGTAAAAGGCTATAAAGCAGATGTGACTGCAGGCTTAAGCCTGGGAGAATATGGAGCATTGATTGCCTGCGGAGCACTGAGCAGAAAAGATGCATTTGCACTGGTGCGCAAAAGAGGGATCTACATGCAGGAGGCGGTGCCGGAGGGCGGAGCCATGGCAGCAGTCCTGGCACTGGATACCGCGCAGATTGAGGAAGCCTGTAAAAAAACAGAGGGCATTGTATCGATCGCAAACTATAACTGCCCGGGACAGATCGTCATTACCGGAGAAGAAAAAGCCGTAGCGGCAGCCGGAGAGCTCTGCAAAGAAGCCGGAGCAAAACGTGTTGTTCCATTAAAGGTCAGCGGACCGTTCCACTCAGCAATGTTAAAGGGTGCCGGAGAAAAACTTGGCGAGGAATTAAAACATGTAACAGTCCATACACCGGAAATCCCGTATGTCGCAAACGTGACAGCAGACTATGTGACAAAAGAAGAGGAGATCAAACCATTACTGGAAAAACAGGTGTCCTCATCTGTCCGCTGGCAGCAGACGATTGAGCGTCTGATCGCAGACGGAGCAGACAAATTTGTAGAGATCGGACCGGGGAAAACCTTGACAGGATTCATGCGCAAGATCAACCGTGATGTAGCTGCAGTCAATATTGATAAATATGAAGACTTTGAGAAATTTGTTGCTGAGAGCAAAAATAAATAAGATATGCCACATATTTTGATGTGAAAAAAGTTTGGCAGCTATCAGAAAAAAGGAGAAGTTATGTTAACTAATAAAACAGCACTGGTTACCGGTGCAAGCCGTGGCATCGGAGCTGCAATCGCAAAAAGCCTTGCAAAAGAAGGTGCATTTGTCATCATCAATTACAACGGTTCTAAAGAGCGTGCAAATGCTGTTGCGGCAGAAATCACAGCGGATGGCGGCAAAGCGGCAGTTTACGGCTGCAATGTATCTGATTATAGTGCCTGTGAAAAAATGGCAAAAGACATCATGGAGACATACGGTCATCTGGATATTCTGGTCAACAATGCCGGTATCACACGGGATGATCTTTTGATGAAAATGAGCGAGGAAGCATTTGACGCGGTCATTGCGACAAACCTCAAGGGAACTTTTAACACGATCCGTCATTTTTCACGCTATCTGTTAAAGCAGCGTTCCGGAACGATCATCAATCTATCATCCGTATCCGGTATTCTTGGAAATGCAGGACAGGCAAATTACAGCGCGAGCAAGGCGGGCGTGATCGGACTGACCAAAAGTGTGGCAAGGGAACTTTCTTCCCGTGGGATTACCTGCAATGCGGTTGCGCCGGGATTCATTGATACGGAAATGACAGCGCAGATGACAGACAAGGCAAAGGAAGCAGTGAAAACGCAGATCCCGCTCGGCAGAGTCGGAAAAGTGGATGATATTGCGGAGGTAGTGACATTTTTAGCCTCGGAGAAAGCATCCTACATCACAGGACAGGTAATTTCCGTGGACGGCGGTATGAGCATATAAGCAGTAAAAACATTTTGACCGCATGGTATTGTGTCGGATCAAAAAGGAAAAGCCTGAATTTGGGGCTTGAAAATGGAAAGGAAAAGTTATGAGCAGACGAGTAGTGGTAACAGGAATGGGCGCGATCACTCCGATCGGACTTAGTGTAGAGGAGTTCTGGCAGTCCGTAAAAGAAGGAAAAATCGGTTTCGGGGAGATCACAAAATTTGATACGGAAGGATACAAATGCCATCTTGCAGCGGAAGTAAAAGATTTTGATGCAAAACAGTATATGGATGCGAAAACGGCAAGACGTATGGAACTGTTCTGCCAGTATGCAGTGGCAGCAGCAAAAGAAGCGATTACAGACGCCGCTCTTGACATGGAAAAAGAAGATCCTTACCGTGTCGGTGTATCTGTCGGAAACGGTATTGGAAGTCTCGGGGGAATTGAGCGTGAGCATAAAAGATTGTTAGAAAAAGGTCCATCTAAAGTAAATCCGCTGTTCGTACCGCTTGTCATTTCCAATATGGCAGCCGGAAATGTTTCGATCGCATTCGGCTTAAAAGGAAAGAGTATCAACGTGGTAACGGCATGCGCAACCGGAACAAACAGTATCGGAGAGGCATTCCGCAGTATCCAGTACGGTGAGGCAGATGTGATGGTTACTGGTGGAACCGAGGGCGCGATCTGCCCGCTTGGAATTGCAGGATTCACATCTCTGACGGCACTTTCCTCTGAAAGTGATCCTACGAAATGTTCCATTCCGTTTGATAAAAACCGCAGCGGTTTTGTGATGGGAGAAGGAGCGGCAATCGTTGTGTTAGAAGAATTAGAGCATGCAAAAGCGCGTGGGGCAAAAATTTATGCGGAGGTAGCCGGATACGGAACTTCATCTGATGCATATCACATTACCTCCCCTGCTGAGGATGGTGCCGGTGCAGCCCGCGCCATGACGAATGCGGTGGAAGATGCAGGCATCCGTCCGGAAGAAATCACCTACATCAATGCACATGGAACATCCACGCATCACAACGACCTGTTTGAGACGCGTGCGATCAAACTTGCTTTTGGCGATCACGCATATGATATGAAGGTCAATTCCACAAAATCTATGGTTGGACATCTGCTCGGTGCCGCCGGTGCCATTGAATTTGTAACCTGTGTCAAAGAAATTCAGGACAGTTTTGTACATGCGACCGTTGGTTACACGACACCGGATGAAGAACTGGATCTTGATTACTGTAAAGAGGCGGTACAGATGGATGTGCCGTATGCACTGAGCAACTCACTTGGTTTCGGCGGACACAATGCAAGTATCCTGCTGAAAAAATACAGTGAATAATTGGGAGGAAATGCCTCTGCTCACCAGTGGGCAAATTTTATTTTGGAAAACAGGGAGGCAATTATGTCCGTTTTAACAACGAAACAGATCATGGAGATCATTCCGCATCGTCAGCCGTTTTTGCTGATCGACACGGTGGAAGAATTAGAATCCGGCATGCGTGCCGTTGCAAAAAAATGTGTCAGCTACAATGAGCCATTCTTTGGCGGACATTTTCCAAATGAGCCGGTCATGCCGGGCGTACTGATCATTGAAGCACTGGCACAGACCGGAGCGGTTGCAATTCTCTCGGTGGAAGAAAACCGCGGAAAAACTGCATATTTTGCGGGAATCAATTCTGCAAAATTCAAACGGAAAGTAGTGCCGGGAGATGTGTTGATATTGGAAACAGAGATCATAAAGCAAAAAGGCCCGATCGGTGTCGGCCGTGCCACAGCGAAGGTGGGGGATGACATTGCATGTATCGCGGAGCTGACATTTGCGATCAGTTGAAGTTAAGAGAGTCTGGAACAGCGCAGGTTTGATAAATAACTGTAAACAGGCAAAAAGGGGAAAGTATGGCAGCATTTTTTTTGAAGAGGAAAAAAGAAGTAACAGAGACGGTAGAAGAACCACAGAAAACGGTAGAGGCAGCAAAAAAAGAGGCAGAGACAGTTAATACAGAGCCGCCGGCAACGATCGTCTGTCCGGCTTGTGGCAGAGAGATCAATAAGAAAACCGCGGAAAAAAATAAATATGTCTGTTATGAGTGCGGCAATTATTTCCGCGTCCGTACCAAAAACAGGATCCGCATGATTGCGGATAAGGATACCTTTGAGCCGTGGTTTGAGGAATTGGAGTCAAAAAATCCGCTTGATTTTCCGGGATATCCGGAGAAGATCAAAGCCGCACAGGAAAAGACAGGACTGCATGAGGCAGTCACAGTCGGAAAATGCAGGATCTATGGACTTGAGACGGTGATCGGCGTGTGTGATGCCCGGTTTATGATGAGCAGTATGGGGCATGTTGTGGGAGAAAAAATAGCACTTGCGGTGGAGCGTGCGACAGAACTTTCTCTTCCGGTTATTTTATTCTGTTGTTCCGGTGGTGCAAGAATGCAGGAGGGAATCGTTTCCCTGATGCAGATGGCAAAGACAGCAGCTGCTTTAAAGAAACATTCCGAGGCAGGACTTTTATATGTGCCGGTGTTAACCGATCCTACGACCGGAGGTGTGACGGCAAGTTTTGCGATGTTAGGAGATATTATCCTTGCAGAGCCGGGGGCACTGATCG
>ENA-OPSR01000683-OPSR01000683.1-human-gut-metagenome-genome-assembly--contig:-NODE-683-length-12513-cov-2.395409_pt1 | contig 12513 bp, 10 predicted proteins | sample MGYA00241459_ERZ501910 | MGnify/ENA primary metagenome ERZ501910 (study PRJEB25962, sample SAMEA2042504) | human gut metagenome | biome: human gut; feature: human-associated habitat; material: faeces...
TGATGGCACCAGCCTGTCCTGTGTATCCACCGCCATGAACGTTAACTAATACCTCAAATTTGCCTTCTGTTTCTGTTGCAGCTAAAGGCTGACGAACGATAACTTTCAGTGTATCTAATCCAAAATATTCATCGATATCTCTTTTATTGATTGTGATCTTACCGGTTCCAGGTACAAGATAAACTCTTGCGATTGATTTTTTTCTTCTTCCTGTTCCGTAGAATTTTGCGCTAGCCAATGTTTTCTACCTCCTATTAAAATGTTAAAACTTCAGGCTTCTGAGCCTCATGTTTGTGCTCTGGTCCTGCGTATACGAAAAGTTTCTTGTTCATAGCTCTTCCAAGAGGTCCTTTCGGAAGCATTCCCTTAACTGCGAGCTCGATAACCTTCTCAGGTTTCTTTGCTAACATTTCTTTTAATGTGGTTTCTTTCATTCCCCCAACATAGTCGGAGTGGTTATAATAAATCTTCTGCTCAAGCTTCTTGCCTGTAACTTTGATCTTATCAGCGTTTACAACGATTACATAATCTCCTGTGTCAACGTGCGGTGTAAACTGAGGTTTGTTCTTTCCTCTTAAAACACTTGCAACACCGGATGCCAGACGTCCCAGAGTGCAACCCTCTGCGTCAACTACATACCATTTTCTTTCGATTTTATCCGGATTAGCCATATAAGTCTGCATGGTCCTACCTCCTGTTATTTATCAACGATAATGTTTCTCAAACCGCGGTACTTCCGCGAAAAAAAGTAAATGGAAACGCGGGTGCAAAATAAATCGCGGAAATGTCCGAAACCGCTGATAAAATGCCATCGCCGGGGCTATTGGCTCTAGCATCTTCGCACTACGTCACATTGAGTTATTATATTATAAGGTACCTTGGCTGTCAACTGTTTTTTCTTGTAATTTTCAACAAAATTCCTGTTTTCTCACCTTCCGGTAAACTACGATCTGATACAGCACAACGCTGATCCAGCCGATCCCTGTGGCAAAGGCGACAGCCTCAAGCCCCATCCTGCCGATCAGAAGATAGGACAGAACCACACGGATGGAAATATGCAGTGTGCTTCCGATCACCGGAACGGAAATCTTTCCGATTCCACGGAAGAATCCCACCCCTGCGTTTCCGATGAAATTCAGGATGTAAAAGACAGATACCACATTCATATACAGAACTGCATTTTTCATTACAGTTTCTGACGGATTTCCCATAAGAAGCTGTACTGCTCCTCTTGTCAGAGCTGCCTGCAGTGCCGACAAAATGATGACAAATACGATCATCAACCCAAGCCCCTGATGAAATCCTTTCAGCGCTCTCTTTTTATCTCCTGCGCCACGGTTCTGGGCCACAAATACAGAGATGGCTGTGGAACCGCTGTCTCCGAAGGAATTGGAAAATCCTTCGATCCTGGTGGTCGCCGTATATGCGGAAATGATCTCTGTTCCGCCGGAGTTTACCGCTCCCTGGACCAGCATCTTTCCAATGTAAATGCTGGACTGGTGAAGTGCCGACACAGCACCGAAATTGGCTGTTCTCTTCAGAAGCGGCAGATCCATCCCCATATCTTTCCGGCTGAAGAAGAAAATGGGATGTTTTTTCCTCATGATCCACAGACATACGCCTGCGGAAAAAAGCTGGGCGATCACAGTTGCCAGAGCGGTTCCGGCAGTTCCCATATGCAGTCCCGGTACAAAAGCAACATCCAGTGCCAGATTCATGCACATGGCAATAAAAAGAGTCCACAGCGGCGTTTCCGTATCTCCGGCAGCCCGGAGCACTGCAGAGCACCAGTTATAAAGGAAGGTGGCAGGAAGTCCGATAAAAATGATCTGAAGATAAGCCACAACATAAGGCTCTACCTCCGGCGGTGTCTGGATCAGGCCCAGCACCGGATACAGAACCAGAAGGCTTACAATACTCAAAACAATGGTAAAGCCCCCTCCCGCGCTCAGCGAAAGGAAGCTTTCTTTTCGAAGTTTTTCATAATTTTTCTGCCCGTAGAGTTCTGCAAAAATAATGGACATTCCATTACATCCACCATTGAGGATAAAGATAAACAGGTTCATGATACTGCCTGCAACGCCAATGCCTGCAAAGGCTTCTGTTCCCACATATCTTCCCACAATAAAAGAATCTATGGTGTTGTAAAACTGCTGCAGGATATTTCCCAGTACCAGAGGAATGGTCAGTGCGATCAGTTCACTCTTAATATTTCCATGCAGCAGATCCTGCGTATTTTTCATTTCAGTGCCTCTTTTTCGTACCTTTTTCAGAAAAACTCGATTCCCATCAGGGTCAGTCCCTGAGCCGGAGCTGTTGGACCTGCCGCAGCCCGGTCACAGGCTTTGAGGATCTTATCCATCCGTTCCGGAGGATACTGTCCGTTTCCAATCTCGATCAGGGTTCCGGAAATGATACGCACCATATTGTAAAGGAATCCGGTTCCGGAAACACGGATGGTCACCATATCCCCGTCTCTCCACACGTCCATGGAAGTAATCGTTCGGATAGTTGTCTTCACCTGGACACCGGAACCACAGAAACTGGCAAAATCATGGCGCCCGATCAGATAGGAGGTTGCCTCCTTCATCTTATCCACATCCAGCTTGTAATGATAGAAATACGAATACAGTCTTTCTGTGGGAACCGGGAATTTCCGGTTCAGGATACGGTACTCATATGTTTTTTCACTGTCACAGTAACGGGGATGAAAATCCGGTTCCACCTCTTCAGAAAGCTGGATACGGATATCTTCCGGAAGTCTCTGGTTCAGTGCATAGGAAAATTTTTCCCCGGGGATCCTGGACTCGGTATCAAAAACCGCCACATTTCCAAGAGCATGTACCCCTGCATCTGTACGGCTGGCACCGATGGTCTCAATCTTTTCTCCAAGCAGCTCACTTAAGGTATCGTTTAAGACACCCTGAATGGTCGTTCCGTTTGGCTGTGTCTGCCAGCCGGAATAATGCGTTCCATCGTAAGCCACTACAAGTCCTACTCGTTTCATAAAATAATATACCTCCTGATGCAGGCATCTTCTGACACTGCTTATCCATAGCTGAATACTCACAGTCTCACAGGAATCCGCCTGGCTCGGTTACAGTCCCACTACACGGAACGCCACTCCAACTGCAAGATATGCCACAAGGATCACAAATGCAATGTAATCTCTCTTTTCATAATGCAGCGGTTTCATCTGCGTTCTGTGATCACCGCCGTGGTAACATCTGGCTTCCATGGCCATGGCAAGGTCATTGGCACGGCGGAACGCAGAAATAAACAGCGGTACAAGAAGTGGTACCATGTTTTTTGCCTTCTGGATCAGGTTTCCGTTTTCAAAATCCGCACCTCTGGCGATCTGTGCCTTCATGATCTTATCGGTCTCCTCCAGAAGGATCGGAATAAAACGAAGGGCAATGGACATCATCATGGCGATTTCATGAACCGGCACATGGATCTTATTCAGCGGGCGGAGAAGTCTCTCCAGACCGTCTGTCAAATGATTCGGTGTGGTGGTCAGTGTCATAATGGAAGATCCGATCACAAGGTAAACAAGACGGATCGCCATTCTTCCAGCAAGAACAAGACCTTCCTTCGTAACCTTGATGATTCCGAAACGCCACAGTACTTCACCTGGCGTCAGGATAATATTGAACACAACGGTGATCAGAAGGATCATCACAATGGCCTTCAGACCTTTGAACATGAATTTCACAGGAACTTTGGAAATTGCGATCATGGCCACCAGAAATACCGTTGCCACCGCATATCCAAGAAACGTATGGAACAGGAACACGGAAATCAGAAATCCCAGAGTTCCCAGGAATTTGGTCCGGGGATCCAGTCTGTGAAGAACGGATTTTGCCGGATAATACTGGCCAATGGTAATATCTCTGATCATTTTTCCGCTCCTCCTTCTTTCAACAGCGGAGAATCTGAAGCTTTCAACGCAGCAAGAATGCTGTCTCTGGCCTCTTCCACTGTTGTGGCATCTGCATCCACATTCAGTCCATGCTCCTTCAAAGCATGCATGATATAAGTGATCTGCGGTGCTGCAAGTCCCATGGTTTCCAGTTCTTTATAATGGGAAAAAACTTTCTTGGGAGTATCATCAAATACCGCTTCTCCGTGGTTCATAACAATAAGCCGTTCCACATATTTCGCAATGTCTTCCATGCTGTGGGACACCAGAACAATGGTGATTCCTCTCACTTTATGAAGTTCCGCGATCTGATCCAGGATATCATCCCTGCCCTTCGGGTCAAGACCTGCTGTAGGCTCATCCAGAATCAGGATCTTCGGATTCATGGCAAGCACGCCTGCAATGGCCACTCGTTTCTTCTGGCCTCCGGAAAGTTCAAAAGGAGATTTTTTGAAATTGGATTCTTTTACTCCAACATGTGTCAGTGCCTGCTTCGCTTCCTTCTCCGCTTCCTCTCTGGAAAGTCCCTGATTCATAGGTCCAAAACACACATCGGAAATCACATCATTCTCAAAAAGCTGATGCTCCGGATACTGGAACACCAGGCCAACTTCGCTGCGTAGCTGCTTCCGGTCGTATTTTTCCGCCCACACATCTTCTCCGTTATACAGAACCTGTCCGGATGTAGGCTGTACCAGTGCATTCAGATGCTGGATCAGCGTGGATTTTCCGCTTCCTGTGTGTCCGATGATTCCGATAAACTGGCCGTCCGGGATCACCAGGCTGACATCTTTCAGCGCATGGCTCTCATAGGCTGTCCCGGGGCTGTAGGTATAGGTTACATTTTTTAATTCGATTGACATAATGCGCTCACCAGCTCCTCTGTAGTCAGTATTCCATCCGGAACATCCACACCGGATTTCTTCAGTTCATATGCAAGAAGTGTTACCTGCGGTACATCCAGGCCGTATTTTTTGAGGGTATCCACCTGGGAAAAGATCTCTTTTGGATTTCCCTGCATCACAACATTTCCACTGTCCATGACATAGACACGGTCTGCATGGATCACTTCCTCCATGTAATGCGTGATCAGGATAACGGTTACTTTTTCCTTACGGTTCAGTTCCCTCACAGCCTCCAGAACTTCTTTCCGTCCGTTGGGGTCCAGCATGGCGGTTGGCTCATCCAGAATGATACATCGCGGACGCATGGCCATCACACCGGCAATGGCTACACGCTGTTTCTGTCCTCCGGAAAGTTTGTTTGGTGACTGATAGCGATAAGCTGTCATGCCAACTTTTTCCAGGCTGTCATTCACCCGTTTCCAGATATCATCCGTAGGGATTCCCATATTTTCCGGGCCAAACCCCACATCTTCTTCCACAACAGTTCCTATGATCTGGTTGTCCGGATTCTGAAATACCATTCCAGCCTTCTGGCGTACTTTCCAGAGTTTGGTCTCTCTGGCAGTATCAATCCCGTCCACCAGCATGGTTCCCTCTGTTGGGATCAGAAGCGCATTCCATAATTCCGGCTCCTTGGCTGTGTCCATATCATCAACCCACATAGTTCCCTCAGAAGGAATGAGCAGCGCATTCATCTGCTTTGCCAGTGTGGATTTTCCAGAGCCGTTATGTCCCAGAACTGCCACAAATTCTCCTGCTTCAATGTCCAGGTTTACATCATTGACTGCACGCTGCATGTCTACTACATTGCCATCGTCATCATATCTCTGATAGTCAAATCCCAGCTTGAGCGCCTTGATAATTCCCATCTTTTTGTTCTCCTTAATCCTCTGTAGCTGCCGGTTCAGCAAGTCCGGTCAACTCGTCGATCAGTGCCCATATCTCGTCTCTTCCCTGTTTGGTTTCTGCAGAAAAAGGAAGGATTTTTCCTTCTTTCGGAAGGCCCAATCCAATACGGATCTCCTTGAGGCTTTTTGCCACCTGGCTGCGTTTCAGTTTATCAAGTTTGGTTGCGATGATCACCGGCTCATATCCATTGTGGCAGATCCAGTCATACATCTGCTTGTCATTGGCAGAAGGTTTGTGGCGGATATCCACCAGAAGAAAAACTGCACGGAGCTCTTTGGAATTGTGAAGATAGCCCTCGATCATTTTTCCTTTCTCTGCCGCGGAAACCTTGGCATAGCCGTAGCCTGGCAGGTCTACGAGATACATTGCTTCATTGATATTATAAAAATTGATGGTCTGTGTTTTTCCAGGCTGTGCACTGGTCCTTGCCAGGGCCTTGCGGTTCATCAGACCATTGATCAGGGAGGATTTCCCTACATTTGATTTTCCCGCAAAAGCTACCTCCGGCCTTCCTGTGTCCGGGATCTTGCTTGTGATTCCGCAGACAATATCCAGTGATACGTTTTTGATTACCATTCGTTGTTCCTCCCTTTTCTCGGAAAAGCCCTGTCCTGAAAAACAGGGCAGGGTTTTTTCTGTTTTTGTCTATGCAAGAGCTTCACCAAGAACTTCTTTCATATTGTCCACAAACTGGATATTCAGCCCCTGGATGATCTCTTTATCCATCTCCTCAATATCCGGACGGTTTTTCTCCGGAACAAGGACTTCTTTTATCTTTGCGTATTTGGCTGCAAGCAGCTTCTCTTTCAGTCCACCGATCGGAAGCACGCGGCCTCTTAAGGTGATCTCACCGGTCATGGCAAGATCCGCACGCACCGGTTTTTCGATAATTGCGGACAGCATGGCAGTTGCCATGGTTATACCTGCGGACGGGCCGTCTTTTGGAACAGCACCTTCCCGGGATATGTACATGCATATCATGTTTCTGGAAAAATTCCGGATCGATCTTATACTGATCTGCTACAGAACGGATATAGCTGATGCCTGCCTGTGCAGATTCTTTCATCACATCGCCCAACTGTCCGGTGAGAAGCAGTTCTCCTTTTCCAGGCATGATGTTGACCTCGATCTGAAGGGTATCGCCGCCTACCTGTGTCCAGGCAAGGCCACGGGCAATTCCGATCTCATCCTTCTCATTGGCCATCAGATAGTTATATCGTTCTTTGCCAAGGAATTTGGAGATATTTCTGGATGTGACCACAACTTTATCCTTGCCTTCTTCCATAAGCGCACGTGCGGTCTTCCGGCAGATGCGTCCGATATTTCTCTCCAGGGAACGGACTCCGGCTTCCTTGGTATAGTTGTTGATCAACTTACCGAGAGCTGCCGGCTGGATCACCAGTTTTCCTTCCGGAATCCCGTTGATCTCCATCTGTTTCGGAATCAGATGTTCCCTTGCAATATGTTCCTTCTCATTCTCCGTATAGCCTGGAATTTCCATCAGTTCCATACGGTCAAGAAGAGGTCTCGGGATTCCCTGTACGTCATTGGCCGTTGCAATAAACAGTACTTCGGAAAGATCCTGAGGGATCTCCACATAGTGATCGTTGAACTTACTGTTCTGCTCCGGATCAAGGACTTCCAGAAGTGCCGCAGAAGTGTCTCCCTTATAGTCACTGCTGGTCTTGTCGATCTCGTCAAGAAGCATCAGCGGATTGCTGACTCCGGCTTCTTTCAATGCAACCGTGATCCTTCCGGGCATGGCGCCGACGTAGGTCTTTCTGTGTCCACGGATCTCCGCTTCATCACGGACACCGCCGAGACAGATGCGGACGTATTTTTTGTTCATGGCCTCCGCCACAGAACGGGCAATGGAAGTTTTTCCGGTTCCGGGAGGTCCCACCAGGCAGAGGATCGGGCTCTTTCCCTTGTGGGTCAGTTTCCGGACCGCAAGAAATTCCATGATACGCTCTTTAACATCTTTCAGTCCGTAGTGGCCTTCTTCCAGTACTTTCCATGCATTCTCAAGATCCTCGGAATCCTCGGATTTCTTATTCCACGGAAGTGCAAGAACAGTCTCCAGATAGCCTCTCTGTACCGTTGCCTCCGCTGCACTGGCTGCCATTCCTTTAAAACGGCTGATCTCCTTGGAAATCTTCTCTTTTACTTCATCGGATGCATCCAGCTCTTTCAGCTGTTTCTTAAACTCCTCGATATCATCTGCAGTATTATCCTCACCCAGTTCTTCACGGATAGTTTTGAGCTGTTCACGGAGGATATACTCTCTCTGATTCTTATCAATATGGGATTTCACCTTGCGCTGGAGATCTTTGGTGATATGGATCACTTCGATCTCGCTGCCAAGAAGTGCTCCCAGGATCTCATAACGGTCATTCAGAGACACTGCTTCCAGAAGCTTCTGCTTGTTCTGATAGGACATCGGAAGGTTCACCGCAATCTGGTCGATGGTCTCCTTAACATCCTCAATGGTCATGATCTGTGTTACCAGATCTTTGCTTATCTTTCCGCTCTCTCTGCAATATCTCTGGAAAAGTTCCCGGATGCTGCGAAGCATGGCATCTTTCACCGGTTCCGGATACTCCTCTTCCTGGGCGGTAACGATCTCACATTCCGCTTTCAGGTAGGGTTCTTCCTGCTCCAGGCTCAGTATTTCAGCTCTGTCCAGTCCTTCTACCAGAACCCGGTAAAGATCCTGCGGAAGTTTCACCACCTGCTTGATGTATGCAATGGTTCCTACCCGATACAGATCATCAAGTTCCGGTGTTTCCACTTCCGGGTCCTTCTGTGTCAGCAGAAAGACCTTCTGGTCATGGAGCATGGCTGCTTCCACGGCACGGATGGATTTCTCTCTGCTCACATCAAAGTGTACGATCATCTCCGGAAGGACCGTAGTCCCACGTAGAGCAATCATTGGCATTATATTGACCTGATTTGTCATTTATGTCATTCCCTTCATCAAGCTGTTTCCGGCTTGCCTTTCTTTCTCGAACGGGATGTTTTGTGTCCTGCTTTCTTGGCAGGAGACTTGGCCTCCCCGTGGATGATCTCCGGCTCTCCGGTTCCCTCCACTGCCTCTTTTGTGACGATACATTTACGGATGGTATCGTCAGAAGGTGTCTTGTACATCAGATCCATCAGGGTATGCTCCATGATGGCACGAAGTCCTCTGGCACCTGTTTTTCTCTCAAGAGATTTCCGGGCAACTGTCTCAAGTGCCTCATCCTGGAACTCAAGTTCCACACCGTCCAGCTCAAAAAGCTTGTCATACTGCTTGGTGAGGGAGTTCTTAGGCTCTTTTAAGATTCGGATCAGTGCTTCTTCATCCAGGGAATCCAGTGTCACAACAACCGGAACTCGTCCGATAAACTCCGGGATCAGACCGAATTTGATAAAGTCTTCCGGCATAACTTCTTTCAGGACTTCGCCTACATTGCGGTCTTCCTTCTCAGAAACCTCTGCTCCAAAACCAATGGACTTGGTATCCTGTCTTGCCTCGATGATCTTCTCCAGTCCGTCAAAAGCACCACCGCAGATGAACAGGATGTTTGTCGTATCGATCTGGATAAACTCCTGATGCGGATGCTTTCTTCCGCCCTGCGGCGGAACGGAAGCTACAGTTCCCTCCAGGATTTTCAGCAGTGCCTGCTGTACGCCCTCACCGGACACATCTCTGGTAATGGAAGTGTTCTCGGATTTTCTTGTGATCTTGTCGATCTCATCAATATAGATGATTCCGTACTGCGCACGTTCAATATCGTAATCTGCTGCCTGAATGATCTTCAGAAGAATATTCTCAACATCCTCGCCAACATAGCCTGCCTCTGTGAGAGTAGTGGCATCTGCGATGGCAAAAGGAACATTCAGAAGTCTCGCCAGTGTCTGTGCAAGAAGTGTCTTACCGGAACCTGTAGGACCAAGCATCAGGATATTACTCTTCTGCAGCTCAACGTCCAGATTTCTGGAAGCAAGAATTCTCTTGTAATGATTGTAAACAGCCACAGAAAGTGCCTTCTTGGCATCGTCCTGACCAATGACATATTCATCCAGGATACTGTGGATCTCTTCCGGTTTCAGAAGGTTGATCCCTGTTTCGTAATCTGCTTCATGATCATACATATTGAATTCTTCTTCCATGATCTCGGAACAGATACCGATACATTCATCACAAATATACGCTCCATCCGGACCTGCGATCAGTTTCCGTACCTGGTCTTCGGTCTTATGGCAAAAGGAGCATCTTACCTTTCCTTCTCTTACTTTATCTGCCATATCTTTTTGTTTCCTTTCTAAACGTAAATGTCCGTCTCCCGCAGACATTTAAAATTCCTTTTTAAAGCAAGATAAGACTCCTGTGTCTTTACAGGAGTCTTTTCTTACGCATTATTTGTGGACTACAACACCATCGATCAGACCATATGCCTTCGCTTCTTCTGCTGTCATATAGTTATCACGGTCAGTATCTTTCTCCACAATCTCAAGAGGCTGTCCGGTATTCGCGGAAAGAATTTCGTTCAGCTTCTTTTTGGTTTTTGCGATCTGGTCAGCTACGATCTGGATCTCTGTAGCCTGCCCCTGTGCACCGCCTGATGGCTGGTGGATCATGATCGTTGAATTCGGCAGTGCGTATCTCTTGCCTTTGGCACCGGAAGACAGGAGGAAAGCTCCCATGCTGGCTGCCATTCCAAGACAGATTGTAGATACATCACACTTGATATACTGCATCGTATCATAGATCGCCATTCCAGCAGTTACAGAACCACCCGGACTGTTGATATAAAGCTGGATATCCTTGGAAGGATCTTCTGCTTCCAGGAAGAGAAGCTGTGCAACGATCAGGTTCGCACTGACATCGTTAACCTCTTCTCCAAGGAAAATGATTCGGTCCTTAAGAAGTCTTGAATAGATATCGTAACTTCTTTCTCCTCTGCTGGTCTGCTCAATGACGTAAGGTACTAAACTCATTTTGCCCTCCATTTCCGAGGTTTATTACGCCTCTACAGCTGCATCGGCAACTAATGTAACAGCTTTCTGAACAGCCATATCTTTCTTCATCTGCTCCATCTCGTTCTCACCGATGAGATCTTTTAATTTGTCTGCTTCCATCTTGTACATCTCTGCCATCTTGGAGATCTCTTCGTTAACCTCTTCCTCTGTTGGCTGGATGTTCTCTACCTCAGCGATCTTCTCAAGAACCAGTCTTGTCTGGATTCTCTTAAGAGCCTGTGGCTTCATGTCTTCCATCATCTTCTCAACGCTCTGGCCTGTAAACTGGAAGTACTGCTCCATGGAAAGACCCTGGGACTGCATTCTTCTTGCGAAGTCGTCAAGCATCTGACGTGTCTGAGTCTCGATCATTGCCTCCGGAATATCCATCTGGGCATTCTCGATCACTTTATCTACTGCTGCGTCCTCTTTTGCACGACGAGCATCTTCTGCTTTTTTCTCTGTCAGGTTCTTCTTAACGTCTTCTTTATACTCAGCAAGTGTATCAAACTCAGATACATCTTTAGCGAAGTCATCGTCAAGCTCCGGAAGCTCTTTCGCTTCGATCTTCTTAACGTCGCACTGGAATACTGCTTCCTTACCAGCGAGCTCTTTTGCCTGATACTCCTCAGGGAATGTTACTTTAACTTCTACATGGTCACCAGTCTTGGCACCGACAAGCTGCTCCTCAAATCCCGGGATGAATGTGTTGGAACCAAGTGTCAGCGGATAATCTGTTCCTTTACCGCCCTCGAATGCCTCTCCGTCTACGAAGCCCTCGAAATCGATAGTTGCTGTGTCGCCATTCTCGGCTGCGCGATCCTCAACTGTGATCGTTCTGGAGTTCTTCTCCTGCTCTTTCTTAAGCTCTGCCTCAACTTCCTCGTCTGTTACTTCTGTCTCAGACTTCGGAACCTCAAGTCCTTTATAGTCGCCAAGAGTTACCTCTGGTTTGGTAGCTACTTCTGCTGTAAAGATAAATGGTTTGCCAGGCTCAACCTGTGTTACATCGATCTTAGGCTGGGAAACGATCTCAAGATCACACTCAGCAAGTGCTTTGCTGTAATGCTCTGGGATCAGAGCGTTAGCAGCATCCTCAAGGAATACTCCCTTACCGTACATCTGCTCGATCATTTTTCTAGGAGCTTTTCCTTTACGGAATCCCGGAATGGAAATTCTGCCTTTTGCTTTCTGATATGCGTTCTGCATTGCTTTGTCAAGATCCTCGGCGGAAACCTCGATTGTAAGTTTCGCCATGTTTTTCTCCATTTTCTCAACCTGTAAACTCATGTTTCTTGTTCCTCCTTAATTATATCGAGTAAATACCTTATTATATAAATAGTTAACACTCGCATTTTATATATTTACAGTCATTTCTGTAGTATAGCATAATCACTGTAAAAACGCCAGTATTTTTTTCGCCATATATGGCTCTTATACCGCTGTAAATCCCCTGTTTTCCGTAAAAATCCCGTTCAGAAGCAGTGCAGCTCTTCTGGTTTTCCTTCTTAACCGCAAAAACAGCTCTTCTTTAGTAAAAAATCTCTGTTGAATATACTACAGACTCTGCGATTTCCTCGGCTTTTGCTCTTCCCTCCAGCTGACGGATCAGAGAAAGACTGAAATCAATGGCTGTTCCAAGACCTCTGCTGGTAGTCACATTTCCGTCCACTACTACCGGCTCCAGGGAAGTTCTGGCGCTTGTAAGCTGCTCCATTACAGATGGATAAGATGTGGCATTTCTGCCTTTGAGGAAGCCAAGTCTCTCGAATA